>Ga0209254_10001567_pt1 | contig 20581 bp, 18 predicted proteins | sample FrelakmetDIP11DI_FD_187148 | JGI IMG/M metagenome (GOLD analysis project Ga0209254, IMG submission 187148) | Freshwater lake sediment microbial communities from the University of Notre Dame, USA, for methane emissions studies - DIP11 DI (SPAdes)... | ecosystem: Environmental > Aquatic >...
TGCAGGAACACACGGCGCCCCTGGAACTGCTCGCCCCCGTTTCTTCCATCAATAACCGGGTGTTATCCAACCGTTACATGCGACTGGAATTGATCCGCACTGACACGGGCTACGCCTATGCGAACATCTGGGTTCGACAAGGAGACTCCTGGACGTTGGCGGGAGTTTGGCGGCCTTTAATGCGCGTGGTGCTGGACACCGCGACCGCCGACGATCCGCCGCCGGTGGCCGTCGGCATCATAATGGCACTGGCCGCGGTCGATGCCAGCCCAGGCGACCGGCCGGCCATCGGGCCCGACCGAAATCACCCGCGAGCCGGCGGGCGTCTCCACCGCTGTCAGCCCGCCCTTGCCGTAGTGGTAGAACCAGCGGTGCCGGTCGGGCACCGGATCCTCGCCGCCCGCGTGGCAGGCAACCACCCTGCCCTCGCCGTCCCGACGGATGTCGACGCCGTCGGCGTGCACCAGCCGGTCGCCCTCGTCCCAAAGGTAGCGCTCGGTCCAGGTTGCGCCCGCCGCCTCCACGGTACGGATTACGCCATTTGGCGTACGCTGTTCGCGCCAGCGGGCGAAGCCGCCGTCCCAGACGGACCAGCCGCCGCGCTGCGCCAGATAGACCCTCTCGCCGAAGCGAATCCCGAGCAGGCGCCCGCTCGCCTCTCGCCGGAACACCAGGTCGCCGACGGGCGAGCGAAGGGTGGTCTCGATACCGTTCAACCAGTCGCCTTCCCAGTGGTTCATCAGCCGATACTCACGCTTGCCGAAACGCTGACCGAGCCGCCGCTGCTCGCGTACTCGATAGCTTTCAGCAGCCCCACGATCTCCTGCTTCACCGCCTCGATCGCCTTCAGCACCGACTCCTCGACCTCCGGCACCAGGCCGTCGACGGCCGCCACCATTTCCCCGACGTCGAGAGCCCTCAATTCCTCGCCCACCACCTCCAGTTCCGTGCCGATCCCCTGGAGCGCGTTGATCGGCAGCAGGGCCGGCACCCGGGCGATCTGCACCTGCACGGGCGTCAGGTCCGGGGTCAGGCTGGCCGGGTCCAGGCCGGTGATCGTCGCCTTCGCCGTGTTCAGCAGCCCTTGCAGGTCGGCGGCGAACACGGCCGGGTCGTAAGCCGCAAGCGAAGCGCGGATCGCGCCATGGATCTCGTCCAGTTCGTCGGCCAGGCGGCGGGGGTTCAGCAAGTCGAGCTGCTCCTTCAGCACCAGCAGCACCCGCAGCAGCTTCTGTGCCTGCGCACCCGGATTGAAGCGGTCGATCAGGGTGCGGATGCGGGCCTCGATCTCTCGCAACTGCGCTTCCATCGCTGGCAGGATGCCAGCCACCGCCTCCAGCACCGCCGCAAACACCCGATCGAACTGCGCCGCCAGCGGTTCCGGATCGAGCGCCGCAAGCAGCGCGTCCAAATCCTGGCCAATGCGGGCCAGCCGGCATTCCTCGAGGCGCGTCGCAACTGTCGCGAGCGACTCCGCGCCGCCGCCGAGTCCGGTGAGCGAGCGATGGATGAGCGCGCGGATCTGCGAGAGGTCTGCCTCCAGCGCGCCCTGGAGCGAGCCGGTGCTGGCCACGATCTGCAACGATCCGGCGTCGCCGGAGAGCGAAATCTGGGCCTCTGCCTGCGCCGCGCCCAGGCTGGCGACCATGGCATCGAAGTCCGCCATGATCTGCGCTTCCAGGCCATAGATCGCCTCGTGCAGCGCCCGCAATTGGGCGGCGAGGCCGCCGCAGAGTGCCTGCATCGCTGCCAATGCCTCGGCGGCGCCCGCCCGGTCAACCGCGGTCAGCGCCTGCCGCAGCTTGTCCGGCACGAAGGCGAACAGCCTGATCAGGTCGCCCGGTCGCAGTGGTGCCGGCGGCGCAGGTGCCGCCACCTCCTCGCGGGGCGCGGTGGTCGCGGGCTCCCTGCCGCCCGGCGGTGTGGCGATGGCGCGGACCGGGCTGGTCACGGCGCGCGCCGCTGCCTCGCCGGCGCTGGACGTCACCTCGCCGACACGGGCCGCCATGCCGGCAGAATCCGGCAACGGCAACTGTCCGAGCAGCGAGTCGTAGGCGTCGATGGCCGGTTTCAGAAGCTCGCCCGGCCGAAGCCTGTCAAACCCGGCGAGCGCCGTCTGGAACGCCTCCGACGCCGGCCTCGCCAGCGCCACCGGATCGACCCGGTCGATCGCGCCGGCGATCTGGTCAAGAGTGCCGCCGACGAGACCGGACAGTGAGTCGAGGTTGATGTCGGAGAGCTTCGCGACCAACCCGTCGAGCTCGCGCTGCAGATCCTCGCCGATCTGGGCGGGAATGAGGTTCGCCACCTTGTCCGCGATCTGCTCCAGGCCGCCGCTCACCGTATCGGCGATCTCCGGTGGAATGCGCAGGGTCGCGACGACCCGGTCGAACGGCTCGCGCAGGACGGCGTCCAGGTCGATGGCCTCGACCTGCCGGATCAACTGCTCCACTACCGGCCGCAGCTCTTCCGGCAGCGGCGCCACGCCCAGGATCTGTTCCGCCTTCTGGCGCAGTTTGGCGAGGGCATCGATCACCTGCTGTGTCGCCGCCTCCAGGTCTATGGCCTCGATCAGCACCACCACCTGATCGAAGGCCTGGCGGAAGGATGAGAGACCGGCGACGGCCTGCTGCAGGATCGCCTGCGCCTGCCCGGCAACGGCATTGATCGTCGCCGTGATGCTGGCCAGCGCCGCTTCCAGAGCGTCCAGCGCCTGGCGGATCGCGTCCGCGAGGGCCGCCGCCGCCTGGTCCAGCAGGGCTTGCAGGTCAACTGCCGCCAACAGGTCGTCCAGTTGGCTGATGGCACCGCGCACCGCCGTCGCGGCCCGGTCGATGTCGGCCGCCTCGATCGCATCGACGATACTGGCGAGCGCGGCCGACAGCTGGTCGCGGGTGCGCTGCAAGGGCAGTTCGCGCAGCAGGCCGCGCAGCCATGTCTCCAGGCGCGTCACTTGGCTGTCGATGCCCAGTTCGATCGCGCCGCCGATGTCGTTCTCGATGTAGGCCAACAGCTGGTCGATGAACGGGGCCGCGGCTGCCGGGTCGAGCTGGCCGACAAAGCCCTCCGCTTCGACCAGCTTCAGGCGCAGCTCCTCCAGCAACTCAAGACCGCCGATGTCCGGCGTCTTCAGGAGTCGCGCGGCATCCGACACCGCCCCCAGCGCCGCGGGTAGGCGCAGGGCCTCTATGCGGCCGTGCACGGCGCGCAAATCGGCGGCGATGTGACGGACGGCGTCGCGGTGTAAGGCCTCCAGCCCGTTGAGTTCCGCCTGCAGCGTCACCGTGTTGCCAGCACGCGCTGCCACCGCCACCCGCCCGAGCGCGGCTTGCAGGCCCTGCACCCGGTTCGTCGGCAGCCGGATGGCGGCGATGCCGGTGCCAAGGGCATCGACCTGCCCCTTCACCGTGCCCAGCGCCTGGCGCGGGAAGGGCAGCAGCAGTTCCAGCCCGGCGTTGGCGAGCCCGGCGCGATCGGCCGGAATGCCCTTGTCCGCAAGGTCGAGCAGGGTGCGCGTCCGGCCGAGGCCGTCGACGGCCTTGGTCGCATAGTCGCCGAGGGAGCCGCCGAGGGACCGCAATGCGCCGCCGGCCGAACTGCCGCCGATGGCGAGAGCGCCGGGGTCGCCCGCCAGGCCTTCCAGCACCGCTTTCAGGATGCCCGCGCCTTCGCCCACCTGCGCCAGCAGCCCATCGACCAGCGATTGGTCGAGCTTCAACTGCCGGGCGAGCGCCAGGACCGCCTGCAACAACGGCTCGAGCAGCTTTTCCGGATCGTCGAGGCTCGCCTGCAAGCCAGAGAGCGTGTCGTTCAAGGGGCCGAGCGCGACGGAAATTCCGCCCTCTCCCAACAGTGCCTGCAGTTGCGGAACATCGATGGCAACGCTGACGCTTAGCTTCGCGTCGGCAACGCCGCTGAGATCGAGGCCTTGCAGGTCTTCCAGCAGGCTCACGGGGCGTACCTCAGGCTAAGGTTGGAGAGCGTGACCTGGCAGAATTGGTCACTCGCAACCCAGACAGTGCCGCCGGCAAATGCCCCAACCGGCAGGGACTGGGCAGCCAGCTCCGTCCGCTCGCCGGCCACGCCGAACCCCTTTCCGGCGATGCTGACCTGACCTTGCGGCGGCGTCTCGACCGCGAACCGCAGCAGGGGCACACCCGTATCCTCGACCCAAAGGAAGCCCTCGGACGCGGTCAGTTCGATAGCGATCAAGCGGTCGACCGGCAGGGGCTTGGCGAGTTGCAGCCACGTGATGCCGGCAGCGGCGCCTCCGGGCGTCGGCGTCACCGCCGCCTCGGCGCCGGCATCCGGCAGGGGCTGGCCGGCCTGCTCGCCTGCCGCCTGGAGGATGCGGAGCGCGAGCTTGCCGGCTGCACCGAAGCCGACCACGCCGACGCGCACCAGCGTTTCGCCACGCAGCGCCTCCGGCGCGAGGGCATGGACCACGGTGCTGGCGCCGACCACCCGCCCGGAAAGGCCGCCCGCGGCTGCCGGCACTTGGCCGGAAATCGGGTGCAGGCGCAGCCCCTCGTGCACGATGATCACGTCAGCAGTGACGGCAGACGGCGCCCGCGCCTCCAGGACGCCGAGCGGCAGTGCCCGCGCATCGCCGGCGAGAGACGCCTGCACCTTGTCCGTGAACTCCCGCAGCAGGTGGCCGCTCGCGACGATACCGTTGGTGTGCAGCCGGCCGGCGGTCTTGCCGCGAAGGGTGATGCCGGCCGATGCCGCCGCCGGATCGGCCCCCAGCGCGCGCTCGACCGAGTTCTTCAGGTCGACCCGCACGGCCTCCGCAAATGCGCCCGGCGTCGACCACAGGGGCCCGTTCGCATCCGTCACTTCCAGATCGACCGGACCCGGGGCCACGCGCACCGCGACGCTACCCAGTGACGCTGCCTGTGCGGTGAATTCCTCCGGCAACTCGCCGCGCATCAGCGAAATCCGAAGCCCCTTCGCCGGCACGTCCGGCAGGTGGAGCACGCGGTTGTCGTAACGCGCTCCAGTCAGCACCGCCGGACGCTCGCCCTTCTTGGCGATCAGCGGCACGGCGTACTGCACGGCGCCGAAGCCGCTGCCCTGATCGACCGCCACGCAGAGCCGCCAGGTCAGGCCCGGCAGGTCGGCAGCCAAGCCGCTCACATCGGCCTGGCTGCGCAGGGTCCGGTTCACGCCCGCCGCCTTCAGGTTGTCGAGACGGATGCTCCGCACCGGGCGCATCGGCCCGTTGAGGCGGATGTCGAACAGGTCGCCGTTCGGCGTCATCGATGCCGGCGCGCTCAGGCCCGTGTCGTGGACAGAGGCGGGGGTCAGGTCGATCCAGGCCGTCTCGACCACTGCCCCGGTCGCTCCCAGCACCGGCCGCCAGGTCAGGCTGAGTTCCATGCCATCGGTACCGATGTTCCGCTCCTGCTGGGACTGCAACATTTGCTGGGTGGGGACTTCGTGCTGAACCTGGCTGGTGATGATCATGGGGCCGGCTCCGTCCGGAGATCGAAGCGGGCGATCTCCATGCCGGCACCGCCACCCGCCTGCAAGACGCGCAGCACGAGGATGTCGAGACCGGGCGCGGCTGGCGGGGTGTAGGTAAAGGCGACCGGACCGGCAGCGACATCCAGCAACTGCGCCTGCGGCCCACCGCCCGCGCCGCCACCGAGCGTGCCCGCGCCGGGCGAGCCGTCAGGCGCAAGCAGCGAAACCCGCATTTGTCCGAACGGCTGCGTCGCCGCAGCATCGGCCTGCACCTGCAGGGTGCCGGCCCGGCCGAATGCCAGGCTCAGGTTCGCCGCGCCGCCGCCTGCCAGCAGCCGCGGCACCTGCAACGTGACCGGCAGGCCGAACTGGCGGACCTGCACCTCGCCGATGGCGATGCCGTCCTGGCCGGCCTCGCCGACCGGCCAGAACCAGCCGGTTGCGGTCAGGTCGACCGTGGCCGCGCCATTGTCGTCGGGCGCTGTCGCGCCGGCAATGCGCAACTCCTGCAGGAGAAATCCCTGATCGCCCGCCTGCACCAGGGCCGCGCCGCTGCGGAAGGAACCGTCGTCGAGCAGGTAGAGCAATTGGTCGATGCCGGCGACGGTCTGGGCGCGTCCCGCGGCAGCGGTGGGCGTCAGTCGGATCGAGGCGTCAACCGCCAGCCGTGCCACCCGCCGCAGTGTCGGCAGGCCGGGCGGCTGCTCCTGCCGGAACGCGCCGATATCGGGCTCGATGCGGCGGGCTGCGCGCACCGCCACCTGCAGGGCCGGTCCGGCCCCGTTCGGCATCTGCGGCGCGACCGTGACCCGCCCGGCAAAGGGAGCCGGCAGGCTCGCGCCGAGCACCGCCGCGAGCCGCGTTTCGAACGGCGCCAGCATGGCCTAGCGGCCCGGCGGGCGCGTGACGACCACTGGCCGGTTGGTGACGATGCGCTCGATCTCCGGCCGGAAGGCGTTGACGGCGCGTTCGACGCGGGCGTCAAGATCGCCGGTCGCGAGCCGCACTTCGTTCGTGACCATCCCGGCCAGCCGGCCAGCATTGGTCGCCAGCCCCGCCTCGATGCGGGTGTTGATGTCCTCCCGCACCGCGGCCATCTCCGTATCCAGAATGGCGGAAATCTCGCTGCGGAGGCGCCCTGACGTCACGCCCACCTCCGTCACGACCGTGTTGCGAATGGTGCCGGCCAGTCGGTTCTCCAGGTCACGGCCGAGCGCCACCACGTCGCCTGCAAGGTCGGCGCGCAGGCTTTCCCGAATGACGGCTCCGCGCGCATCGATGCGGCCGTCCAGTCCGGTTTCGAGCTGGCCGATCCGGGCGGAGAGATTTTCCTGCAGGCGCGCGTCGGCGGCTTCCAGTGCCCGTCGGGTCGTGTCCAGCCGGGTGGCGTTGGCGGCGATCACGCCGGTGTTCGCCTCCGTCTGGCGCTCCAGGGACGCCACCCGCGCATTATTGGCGTCGAGGCCGGAGCGCACGTCAGCGACTGCCGCGTCCACCGCTGCCGTCGCCGCGGCGCGCGCACGGTCGGAAATGCTCGCTTCCAGGCCGGCCAGATCGCGACCCAGAACATCGCGGGTGGCGGTGTCGCGGGCAATCTCCGCCTGGGTAATCGTTCCTTCCAGGGTGGCGAGACCGTTCCGCAAGGCGGGCTCCCACTCGCCGCGCGCATCGGCAAGAAGCGTTGCACCAAGATCCTGCGTCGCGGTGGTCACCCGCGTCTGGATAGTCGCGTCGACGCCGGCAAAGCGCCGGTCGAGTTCTGCCGCGTTCGCCGTCGCGAGGGCATCCAGCCTCGCATTCGCGGCCGCCCGTCCGGCCAACCGCGCCTCGTCCAGAACGGCGGCCGTGCCGAAGCCGCCGCGCACCCCCTCCAGCGCCTCGCGCAACTCCCCTTCCGTCACCAGTTGGGCGCGGAGTTCCGCCAGTCGCCGCTCATAGTCCGCCGCCGACATCAGGTTGCCCGCGGGTGTGGTGAGTGCGTCACGCAGCGTGTCGAGCCCGTTCACTCGCGCGACCAATGCGGCCACGTCGATCAACTGTCCGCCCACGCTCAGGCTGCCGGTGGCGGCAACTGCGGTTCGCACATCGGCAGCGATACCGTCGAGCGAGGTCCGCAACCGGGCGACGTCTTCGCGGGCATCCTGCACCCCGTTGATCTTGCGGCCGAGGTCGGTAACCTCGCTCTGCCGCACCACGTCCTTGGTCTGCACGCCGGAGAGGTCGGACTGCAACCGGCCCAGCCGATCCGTCAGCTCATCCATGCGGGTGGCGAGACGGTCCACCTTCCAGTCCAGTTTTGCCAGCGCGGTCTCGCCCGCCGGGTCGGAAAGGCCGCCCTCCGTCACCAGCGAGCGCAGCTTCGGCGTCAGCCATTCCAGGGCGACCATGTCGGTGTGCTTGTGCTGGGGCACAACATCCGCCGCCGCCTGCGCAAGACTGGCCCGCGCCACCTCCAGCACGCTGCCGACAAGCTGGTTCCACTGCCCGGCCTCGATCAGTTCGCCGCGCTGCTTGTTCGCGAGCGGCGCCAGGGTTTTCACCAGCCCCTCCAGCCGCTCCAGGTTCTCGACGACGGTCATGTCCTGTACCCCTGCCTAGCGTTTCGCAAAGCCGAACTTGGTGCCGCCCGCGACCGTGCTGGTGCGCATGTAGGTACCAAGCTCCTCCTCCACCCGCGTCTGCCCGCCAGCGTCCACATAGTGGCTGGCGGTCGCGACCAGGCTCACCACGTCCAGGTCGGCGAGGAAGGCGTCCGGGTCGTCGCGGCCAAGCGCCAGGTTGCTGATCTCGCGTTGCAGGTTCAGGCCGGTCGTGGCCAGCTTGGCAGTGAAGACCGGCGTCGTCTGCTGCAAGCCCACCTCCAGTTCCGCCACCCGGCCAATAAGGCGGTCGCGCACGGCCTGGTCTGCGCCGGCCTTGTCCAGCACCGTTTCTACCTTGCGGCGCAGGTTCTGGTTCTCGATGTCCCGGCGGAGCTCGACCAGTGACTTGCCGAAGGATTCGGAGAAGCGGCGGATGTTGCCCTGCACTTCAGCGATCTTCTCGGCGATCTCCGGGTGGTCGTGGCCCTTGGGACTGACCAGTTGCACCAGCTCCAGCACGGCCGAGGCCAGATCGGCGACGGCGCCGGCGAGCGCGTTCCAGTCACCCGCGCGGATCACTTCGCCGGGTGCCTTGCCTGCGAGCGGCTGCACGGTCGCTTTCACCGTCGCCGCGGTCTGCTGCACCGGCGAAAGGTCGGCGTCGGGAATGTCACGGATCGGCGAGTCGCGGAACAGTTCGGGCCGGACGATTACCGGCACACGGGTTGGTGCGATCTGCGCAAACAGGCGAACGAGACGCTTGTCGATCGGCTGGATCAGGTTCGGGTGCGCGACCGTCATCTCATAGGGGCCGGGCTCCAGGTCGCGGACCAGCAACTGCCCGTCGAGGAACGGCTTCCGCTTCACGGATGCGCCGGTCACCTGGTTGACGAGCGTCACCTCCGCCTCGCGGTTGGCGGCGGAGAAACCCTGGAGGCGGATGTCGAACGAGGCTTTGCTGGCCATGGCTGTCGCTGCTCCTGCTTGCCGTTCAGGCGAGGGACGAGAGGTCGCCGAACGGGAATTCGACCTCCCAGAACAAGGTCAACTCGTGGTCGTCCTGCTTCAGGACCGGCGCGAAGGTCACGCGGTTGTAGAGCGTGTCGCCATCGGGATCCGGCCGCCGGGCAATCAGGCCCGCTTCCCGAATCGTGCCGATGGCGGCAGCATTCGGCAGGGTCGCGCGCATCTGCACGCGCACCAGCCTGCGCAGATCGTCTGTCTCGAACCGGATGGAGGCGGGAGCAACCGCCGCCAGCACCTCCCCCGTCAGTGCCTCCTCGCCGGCGTTGGTGAGGGCGGTGAGGCCGGTATCCTCCGGCGCGGCATCGCTGATGCCGACCGCCATGTGCGTGACGGGCACACCGCTGCCCGCAAACAGCGCAGCGACGATCTGAGCGCCGCTGGCCATCACAGTATTGCGGGTCTTGCGCTCGGCAATCACCCGTCCGTGCCGTGTCAGCCTCAAGACAAAGCGCGCCTGCATGCAGCCCCCCTAGTCAAAGACCGAATCGTTGAAATCACTGACGCCGAAGCGGCCTTCGCCGCTCGGCATGCTGTCGGCGCCCATGCTGCCGGCCTCGCGCAGCCGCATCGGCAGCATACCGGCCAGCCGGTCGCGGGCGCCCTGGCGTTCGCGGTTGCGGTTCAGCGTGACGCTGGTCCGGATGCCTGCGGCCGCCAAGCGGTCCAGTCCTCGCGACAGGCCATCCTGCAACAGCGTTACCGCCTCCACCGCCGGCTCGATGCCGTCGGCCGGGTGGACGATCTGTCCTGCCGGCAAGACGAGTGCCATGGTCGCGGGTGCCGTCTCGGCCCAGGCAAACTGAATGCGCCCCACCGGGTCCATGAAGAACAGCGAGCGGTCGAACGCCGTCTCGTCCCAGCGGCCGAGGTTCAGGTTCAGCGCGGCCAGCGCCAGCAGCACATGGTCGAGGCCGGGCACGTCGTAATGGGCGAGCGGCTGGAACCAGAGGTCGTTGGCGCCCCGCGCCAACTCCAGTGGCCGGGGCGCGACCGGCACCAGCGAGTCCGCTTTGCCGGGCTCCAGCGCCTCGACGCCGACCAGTGCCGCAGTCACGTCCACCCCTTCCAGCGAGGCGCGGACGCCGCCGCCCGCCGCCGGCTCCAGCCAGAGCCGCTGGCCGGGCGGGATCACGCCCCGCCAGATCAGCGCCTGCCCGGTGGTGATGTTGGCGAGCGCCGGCGCATAGACCGGGCCGCCGTCGGCCAGGCCGGTGATGACCAGCGCCGCCGGCGCCGGGTCCAGGCCCCTGTTCTCCAGGAGCATGCGGCCGAGCGCCTCCAGCCCCTGCGGCTCCGCATGGAAGCGCGGCACCAGCGGGTTCTCGACCAGCGCCAGGCGCTGCGGGTCGGCGGCCGCGACCAGTTCCGCGGGCCGGGCGACAATCCGGGCGGCGTGCGCCTGCTGGAAACCGGTGACATAGCGGCGAGTGAACAGGCTGATGCCGCGCCGCGTCACCGCGCCCGCCTGCAGGATGGCGTCACGCAGGCCGCGCACGTAGGCCCGGTACTCGCGCAGGCCCTGCCAGTCCTCCGGTGCGATGTCGAGCAGGGCGGCAAGCGCCGCCGCCTCGTCCAGGTTCAGGGCACGGTCGAAGAAGTGGGCGCGCTGAACCTCCCGCATCGCCTCCTCGCCCATGGCAAGCTGCAGGCCGATGGTGGCGAGCAGGCGGCGAACTTCCGGCCCGTCCTGGTAGAGGTGCGGCAGGCGGCCAGCGATATCGGCGGCGCGCGTCATACCCCGCCCTCCCGCACGTTCGCCGCGAAAGTGCGAAGCGTGACGGTCTGGCCCTGCAATAGTACGAAGCTGCCCTGCCCGTCGGTCAGGCGGGTAAAGCGTCCGGCCGCCTCGAAGGTTGCGACCACGTCTGCCCGCCGCACGGCGTAGCGGCTTTCATCCCGAACCGCGCCGATCATCGCATCGACCGAGAGGCCGCCGGCCGGCGGCGTCGCCAGATAGCTTTCGACCGCCAGGCGGAGGGCAGATTGCGCTTCCGCTGCCGTAGTGGTGCCCACCAGCGCGATCGGGATTTCCACGTCAGCCTGCACCGCCGGCGCGGCGGCAGCTGTCTCCGTCGCCGCGGGCGGGAAGGCGAAAGCCCCAACCTCGAGCGCACTGCCCGGCGCGAGCTGTGCGCTCTCCGCGGCCGCGCCGCCGTCCAGGCTCATGGCGATGGTGGCGTCCAGAATACGGCTATCTGCCAGCACGGCCGCCATCAACGGCCCGCGCCGCACCGCACCACCCGGCGGAATGGCATTGAGCGCCTTCTTCAGCACACCCCGCACGTCGGCCTGCAAGGCGGCAAGGTCGGCAACGCCACTGCCGGCAAGCGTCAGCGTCACCTCCAGGTCGAGCCGCTGCGTTGCTGCCGTCCCTGCCAGCACGCGCACGCCCGCCGGCCGAAGATCCTGGATGCGCGCCGCGACCACCGCCAGCACCTCCGGCGTTTCCTCCGTGTAGACCATGTCGATGCGGATCTCGCCCGGAATACCGTTCGGCTCCTCGACCACCGCCACGTCCTTGACGCCCGGCACGGCGCGAAGGCCGAACTCCAGGGCATCGACGGTGCCGCGCGCGGCGAGGCTCAAGGCAGCGCGCGCGCGGCGGCGCAGTTCGTCGTCGCTCTCCGGCGCGGCGGCGGCAACCGCATCGGTAGGATTGGTGACGCTGGCAATCCCCGCAACCAGCACCTCCAGCCGGTTGAGGGCGCCCGCCGGCGCCGGATCGGCCCTGGCGTCCACCGCCGCTGCCCGCACTTCGCGCGCCGCCTCCCCCGGCTCCAGCGCCAGCGGTGCCAACGTGGCGTAGCGGAGCTTGCCCTCGGCATCGCTTGCGACGGTGCCGACGGGGATGACGATGCGGCCGCTCGACGACGACCGCTCGAAGCGCAGCCGCGCCACCGGCACGCCGGCCGGCAACCGGATCACGCCGACCAGGGCCACGACCTTGTCGAGATTATCGCCGTCCGCCGTCTCCAGAAAGGCGGAGCGGTAGACCCGGTCCAGCAACTGCTCCTGCAGCGCCAGTTCGACGGAAACCGCCTCCATCAGCGTACGCGCGACGGAGCCGACATTCAGATCCGTGACGGGCGGCGGGTCTATCTGGACGGGATAGTAGTTGATGACCAGCAACGAACCGGCCGGCGGGCTCGCCCCGCCCGGACGGAACCGGATCGTGTTGAAGCCGCCGCCCTCCGGCCCCACCAGCTCGAAGTCGGCAGGGGTGAAACGGTAGGGAATCTCATTGCCGTTCGCAAGCTGCACCACGCCCTGCAGGTGGGAAACCCGGCGGATCGGACGGTTTGCCATCTGCTTCAGTTCGATGACACCGCCCGTCTCGGCGGGAACCGTGACGCTCTCCCGCACCGTGCCGTGCGTCAGGCTGGTCAGCAGGTCGCGGACGATGTCGGGATAGGGCCGAGGCGCGAAGGTATCGGGGAAGCCGTTCATAGCCCGACTCCCAGGTCCAGCGTGATCGTCTCGCCGTCCTTCGAGCGGACCGAGAGACTGAAGCGGATGTCGGAGGGTCCTTCGCTCTCAGGCAGGAATTCGAAGCCGACGGCCTTGTCCTCCACCCGCGGCTCCTGCACCACCGCTTCCAGCACGTAGGCCTTGGCCAGGGCCCGGGTTCCAGGGTTCTTCCGCCGCCCGATCAACTCGCCGAGGCGCGAGCCGTAAGCTGCATGCCCGAGCCAGGCGAGCGCGCCGCGCGGCGTCAGGAGCCGCAGGATCAGCGCCTGACCCAGATTTTCGCGGCCCGAAACGGTGCGCAATTCATATACCCGAAGCGGTCCGGCCTGCTGCAGGTCCAGGCTGGAGTCATCCTGCCCCGCCATGCCGGGCGGGCCGAGGGTGACTTTCAGGTCGGTGCCGAGGTCCATCTGCGTTACCCTGCAAAGACCGTGCCGGGCGCGGCTACGATCATGCCGACCGGCGCGTCGGCCGGATCATTGCAGGTTGTGACCGTATCGCCGATCCGCGCGACGCCCTTGCCGCCCGCAAACACGGTCATGCTGGTTACCAGCACCTTCCCCTGGTTCTTGGGCGGGGCCTGGAAGCTGGCACCGGGCGGCGTCGGCAAGTGCGGCGGGCTGTTGATCGCCACCGAGTCCTTGACCGCCACCGGCTTGCCGCCGACGAACACGGTCGAGGCGGTCGCCCCCTGGATCTGTCCGCTGAAGGGGTGCGGCAGCGGCGTCGGCACCGGCCCACCCGGCGTCGGCACCAGGACGATATGGGTATCGACCGCCACGACCTGGGCCGTCTGGGTAGCGACCGGGGCGCCCATCAGTTGATGTCCACTTTGGCGGCGGAAAGGGTCATGGTCGCGTCTGCCTTCAGTTCGATCTGCGTCGCTTTCATGGACAGGTTGCCGGTCGTCTCGATGCTGATGTCGCCGCCGGCGGCAATCGTCACTTTCGCCTGCCCGACCTCGATCCGCGTCTCGGCGGAGCCTTCCGCATCGAGGGTAATGGAAGCATCGCCGGCGGTAATGGTCACGACGCCGTCGGTGACGGTCACCTCCGTGCGGTCGCCGACCTTGAAGCGAGCTTCCGGCACGCCCTGGTCGAGCAGCAGGTCGAGCGCCGGCGGCGTCTCGCCCGGCGGCAATTGCAGGGCGATCTGCCCTTCCGCGATCTGCGGCGGCGAAAGGTCGGCGTGATAGAGGCGGCCAAGGATCACCGGCGCGTTCACGTCGCCCTCGACAAAGGCCAGCAGCACCAGGTCGCCCACCGCCAGCGTCGCGGCAAGGCCGAGCGCGCCGGTCCCGACCGGCACCTTGGGCAACGACAGGCCCAGATCGCGCAGGCGCACGTCGGCGGCATAGTCGCCGGCGCCGGCCGCCGCCGTATGGACGGCGGTCACCAGCCCCAGCGAGACATAGGTCCGTGCCGCAGCCTCGTGACGGGCGATGCGCGCGACGGCTTCATAGAGACGGTCGCTCACAGCAGCCCTCCGAGTGCGCCCAGCAGCCCGGCAAGCAGACCGCCGCCCTCGCCCGACACCGCGTCCAGCCGGGTGGTGGCACCCATCGGCCCGATGCGGTGCTGCACATGCGTCACCAGCCACGGCCCGCCGGCGATGCTGCCCGGCAGATCCTGCACCTCAATCATCTCGCCGGGACGCAATGCGGGCAACAGCCAGCAGGTGGCGGCAAGGCGCTGGCCGCTGGCGCCATGGGCGGCATCCGCCGCCTCCGCCGCCGCCCGCTGCGCCCCCTGGGAGCGGAGCGCCGCCTGCGGCCGCCAGCGCACAGTCGCATCCGGCTCCGGCGCGCCGCCGCTTAGTGCCTCGGTCACCGGCAGCAGGGCACGCGGATCGCCGGCCGCAGCCGCGCCCGCGCCGACCGGCACGGCCAGAGCGCCGGGCGCGGTATCGGTAACGCAATAGGCCAGAATTTCCCGCCCGTAGCGGAGCGCCCGGCTCGCCGGCGGCCCCGGCCGTGAGATGGCTGCAAGACTGCCGTCCGCATCGACCAGGGCGATGCCCCCGCCATAGCCGGCGAGCCGCGCCACATGCTCCGCCCCGGTGCGGCCCTGGCCGGTCACGTAGCTCTCCAGCCGCTCGCTGCCGAGCGTGCTCCGGCCGAGGTCGGCGCCCGCTTCGCCCGCCAGGCCGCGGATGATGTCACCGGCGCTCATGGCGGTGTAGCTCGCGACGGGCCGCATCGCCGCCAGTGCCGCGCCCGCATCCACGGCAGTAACCGCCGTCTCCGCCAGCCCGCGCGCGACCGAACGGGTCAGGCCGGTCAGCACCAGGGCCGCCTCCTCGCCATTGTCGAGAGTGAGGTCGGCGGGATCGCCCGGCGCCGCATCGACCGGCACCGCTCGCGGCAGGCGTGCCGTCAGGCTGTTCACGCCCGGCAGCAGGCCCAGATCGACCGAGAGGGCGCTCACATGGCTCTCATAGCGCTTGTTGCCGAAACGGGCGTCGATGGCGAGGGCCAGGCTCATCCGAACAGCCTCCCGAGGCCGCCGATGGCATCCTGGAAGCCCGCAGCCGCCTCGCCGATGCGGCCGACGCTGTCCTCCAGCGGTTGCAATTCACCGCCGAAGCCGAGATCGCCCAGCCCTGCCAATGCCTGCAGGGCGGCCGCGGCGTCGAGCGCGCCCTCGACCGCGCCGGCAATTTCGCCGGCAAGGCTGGCCAGACCGCCCATGATGTCCGTGTCGAACCCCAGGTCGCCGAGGCCAAAGCCGTCGAGGCCCCCGAAGTCGCCGAAACCGGAAACCTCTGCCGGCGGCGGCAGCGGCGGATCCTCCCGCAACACCAGTTCGTATCGGGCCAGCTGGAATTCGCCCGCGGACTCGACCGCATGGAAGCGCTCGATCACCACTTCGCTCAGCTCCAGCGCCGTGACGATGTCGGCGGCGAAGGTCAGCGGCGTGGCGTCGGCCGCAGCGGTTTGCAACGCGGCGAGATCGTCCGCATAGCTCTCGCCATGCAGGGTACCGGCGATGTGGATGACGTGCGAGCGGCGACCCATGTGCTGCTGCACCTGGCCGGGCAGGCCGACGACACTTTGCGCGGCGAAGCCAGCGTCGAGCCAGTGTTCCAGCCGCTGCACCGCGGTCAGCGCCACGTCGCCAAGCAGCGGAATGGCCCGTTCTTCCGGCATCAGCGCGCCACTCCCCGGAGGTCGGCGATGGCGTGAAGCGCATCGGCGATGCTGTCGAGGTCCGGAACCGGTTCCGCGGCCACCGGGCCGCGTGGCGCGGAGCCATCAGGCGCCGTTACCGACTGCCAGAACAGACTGGCCCGGCTGGGGGCTTGCGGATCGGCAAAGGCCACGGCAAGGCCGCTACGCATCAAGGGCGACTGCGAGGGCGGCAGGAACGAATCACTCCGTGGCGGCAACCGGGGTGCAAATGCGCCGTCAGGTGACCGGACGCCCTCGCCCGGTAGCGGCAGGCTCGCAGGCTGAGCGGGCTTCGGCGTATGCACGCCGCGGCGCTCGTCCGGGCTTGCGGGCGGCCGCGCCTGCCACCCGGCCAGACCGGACGGTGGGAGATTGCCGGCTACCGCCGGCCGGGAACTGAGCGAGGCAACCGCTGCCGGGCCTGCGGGATCGGCGGCACCGCCGCTCAAACCTCCGTGTGGAACCGCGGCAGCCGCAAAAGCCGCTGCCTGCCCCGGAGCCCGGCTTTGATCCTTCCAGGGGTCGGGCGGTGGATCGAACTGCACCGGCGCGAGCTCGCGGCCGGCAGATGATCGGTCGGCGGCAGGGAGCGGAAAGCCCGACCCGATTCCCTCCGGATCACCGAAAAGACGCGGCTCGCGCGAGTCGCGATGTTCACGGCCGGACGCGGCGGCGCCGATCGCAGCTACCTCCGCAGCCGAAACGGATTCGCTGCCACGGCGCTGCAAATCGGCGACCAGCCGGTTGCAAATCTCGACAAGCGACTCCTCTCCATTACCCGGCTGCCCTCCCGGAGCAAAGACAACCCGGGTCCAACCTCCGTCGTCAGCCTGATCGTCAGGCGGGCAGAGAGCCGCCGCCAGTTGGTCCATCTCCAGGGCATCGCCCGCGTTGATCTCCGCCAGCGGCCGGCCCAGCAACCGCGCCAGCAGCGCCGCCGACGCACGGAAGCCCGGCGCGCCCGACTCCGCCCCGGCCAGATGCAGCGCCAGCGCCTGCACCGCCAGCCGGTCCAAACCCTCCGCCGTGCCGCTCAGCATTTCCGCGACCATGGCTTCGGCCAAGTCATCGCCGCTCCAGGCCACGAGCCGGCTGCGCAGGCCGAAAGACACCGGTCGCAACACCGCATCGTCACCCAGCACCAGCCCCGCCGCTGCCGGCCGGGCAGGCAGGACGACGCCGCCAATCCGGGCAATGCCGTCGCCGATGTGAACGGATGCGGGCACCAGCCTCACCTCCTGTTGCGCTCGTTGCGTGCCGCGGGTCTGGCCCTAGGCTGCGGGCGCCGGATCCTCGCTAACTCGGGTCGCGGTGAAGACATAGGTTGCCTCCCCGTGGCCACCCACGCCAAGGGCGAAGGTCTTTTCCGTAAGCAGACAGTCCTGGAAGCTGAGCGTCACCTCGCTATCGCCATGGTGGAGCACCGCGATGATCTGGACAAAGGCATCGCCAAGCCGGGCGTCGAGCGCCGCGCTGGCGCTCGCGACGCGGATGCGTCCGTCAACGCTGATCCCGCCACTGACCACGCCTATTCGCTCTGCGGAGCCAACCGCATAGACGTTGGCACGCTGCGCGAGGCGCCGGTATTCCAACGCCTGCACCCCTTCCACCGGCTGGCCATCGACCAGTACGGAGCTTTCGTTGGCGGCATAGATTGTCGGCATCCGACCGTCCCCCTAGTTCTTCACGCGGATCGTGGCGTAGATGAAGTCGATGGCGCGCACCGGACGCACGGCAATGTCGATGCGGACGATGCCCTGGGCGAAATCGAGCTGGGTCGAATAGACGTCCACCAGGAAAGCCGGGTCGCTGCCGTCGGTCGAGGGCACCAGCGCCCCTGCCCTCTCCATGCGAGTCAGCGTGGCGACGATCTGCGCCTTCAACGCCGCCCGCGCGTCGTTGGTATTCAGTTGGCCGATGAAGTTCTCCGAGATCGCCTTGGTCTCCCGGATCGCCGCGTCGGCGACACGGGTGACGGAGATCTGGTCGCCTGAGGTGTCGAGCCCGCGCAGCACCACCACGCCGCGCCCCTGCCACTCCTGCACCACCAAGAGGTTGTGCGTCGGCCCGAGCAGCCGGTTCAACTGGCTGCCGGAATAGCTCGCCGGAGGAATGCCGAACAGTGGCACGTTCTTGAAGGTAGGCGACTCTTCCGGCCGGATGCGCGCGAGCAATCCCGCTACCGCGCCGGCAGCGCCCGGTGGCGACACCAGCACGAAGCGGCGGTTGCGAACGGCGGCGGCATGGGTGCGGATCAGGTCGAGGACCGGCTCCTCCGTCGCGGTGACGCTGCCAAAGGCGATGCGCGGCGAGCCCTGGTCGGCCTGCGCGACGGCGTGCGCCTGCAGGGCCTGATGGATGGCGGAGACGTCCGCCTCACTGCGGCCGGGCTCGATGGCGGCGACCACCAGGTTGATGCGGGAATCCTCAGCCAACCGGTCGATGGCAGTCTGGTAGGCGGCGACGTTCGGCGAGGTGCCGCCCGCCAGCAATTGCGGCCCCGCGGTGCCGGCCGGAAACGCCGCCACGCCGGCCCTGGATCGCGACTCGATCACATGCACGAAGCGGCTGGATGACAGCAGCATGGCCGGCAACTCGTTCGCGTCGTCCACATCCATGGTCAGGCGGGAAAAGCTCTCCTCCACCATACCATTGCGGCGGATGGTGACATTCGAGCGGTTGCCGGTAGCGTTGGCGATCTCCACCACCACGCCGGCCGGATCCTGCCCCGGGTCCGGAAACAGGGTGCACAGGACCGCCGCATCGCCCTCCCGCGGCACGTCGATGCCGGACCCATCGGCCGGCAGGGCGTAGTTGCCGGGCGCGGGCCGCGCGCCCGCGAAGCCCGGATCGACCGCCACCACATAAGCGGAGCGGGTGTTGACCGTCTGGAACAGGTCGTTCGGATCGCCGGGCGTCACCGAAAGGTCCGGGAATTCTTCGACGACCCGGCCGGAACGGAGCAGGCGCAGGGTCACGCGCACCACCTCGTTCGCCCCGTTCAGCGTCGCGCGGATGTCGGCAGCGAGCGCGTTCGCCCACGTACCGTTCGAACGGGCGCGCAAGGTCAGTGCCGCATCGCCGGCGCCGTTGTTCAGGGTCACCGCGGCGGTGCCCCCACCGGCAACAGGGGAGATCACGACCTCGGCGGCGCCGTTCGCAAGCGCATGCACAATTTCCGGCGCGGACGTGGCAGTGCCGGGTCCAAGGGCGCCTGCGAGTTCGGCTGCCTTTGTGACGCCAATCATTCGGATCGGGTTTGGCGGACGGTCGACGATCGCGGCGATCCCCACCACCCCGGAGCCGGCCGGCAGGGGCGGGAGCACATCGAAGCGCGCCTCCACACGAACACCGGGAACTACCAATGCATTCATCAGCGCGCCTCCCATGTAAGTGAGCATCGACGCGCGATCCTGGGTCGAGAAAGAGGCCCCGGACACGCTCGAATCAACAAAATGCTGCGAAGCCTTTACCTTCGACCAGCACCGTGCAAGGCAAGTTACCGAGGGCTCTTTTTGTGGCTACCGATTTACGCCACGTCAGCCAATTGAGTAACGATGAAGTTGCCGAGTTTAGTTGATGCGCTCGATTTTCGCGAAAAAATTAATGGCCGCAGCACACTACTGGCCAGTCAACTGCGCCGAGCCTGCTGCCAAGCGCCTGATTTTATTTCCAAAAACAGCCATTTTGAGGTGGTGTCGACTTGAACTTCACTTGCCCAATCGGCGAACGTTCCGGAACCCTGCCTCTGGCGCCGGTCGACCAGCTCGGCACGCCGCGGCCGGCGAATGCCCTGGGTGACGTCGTCGCGATCGAGGTTCCCTGGCTTCACAGGGAATCGTCGGCCGACGAGGGCGGTAGCGCTTCGTCCGGGATGATCTATAGGGGATAGGAATTCCAACCGCACGGGCGGCTGAAGCGGGGGCAAAGTAGCATCGCCGGGAGGGCCGTGGCAAGCCCCGAGAGGGCGCCGACGGGGAGAGACGGGGGCGAGGTAGCGCTCTCGGAGGGGGCCGAGGGGGCGTGAGGGGTGGTTTGCCGGGGCCTGGGTGCAGAGAGGGGGGCGTCGCTGATGGGTGGTGGCAACGGAAGGAGGCTACCACTGCAGTTCCTGGTTGAAGACGTACTCGGGTGAGGGTTGCGCCAAGGCGTCCCAGTCGGGTCCGGCTTCGACCGGTGGATCGTCCCAGGCGGGTGGCCCGCGGGCCGGGCTGATGCGTGGCGGCTCGGGGGGTTCGCCGATGTGGTTGAGTATCCGCCGCAGCGGGGCCGCTTCGGTCACGAAGGCGATGATGCGCATGTCGGCACCGCAGTTGGGGATGTGTGTCTCATACTAAGTCACCTCTAGAATGGACGCTCGGGATCAGTCAAACAAAGCTGGCTGATGATCGTAACACACTGACTCTACGTGGATTCGCCAGGCGCTGCGAGCCCCGACCTGGACCCGCATGCCAACGAGCTCGCCGGAGTTGAGCTTGTTGACCACGGTCTGTTGGCTGACTCCCAAGGCCTGCGCAGCCGCCTTCAAGGTCAGCCAACCTTCCGGGGCATCGCCGGCTGTGAGGCGCCGGTAGTCCTCTTCGCTCAGCTCGACCCGCCAAGGCGCTCCCGGCGTGATCTGTGAGCCCTTCAGTAGCCCCAGCTCGATCCAATGGACCACGGTGCGCCGGCTCATGCCTAAGCGCTCGGCGGCCTGCTCGACGGTACAGACATGCTCGTCGTGGAGCTTGGCGCGGGTGCGCCCAGGTATTTTCTGCGTGTATCGCAGAGGCTCTATATGGATTCCAGGTTGATGGGCTTTCTGCCCCCCATCTTCCCAACCGGCAGGCAAACGAGTGATTCGTAAGGCACTGTTTTGAGAAGATCT
>Ga0209254_10001568_pt1 | contig 20572 bp, 15 predicted proteins | sample FrelakmetDIP11DI_FD_187148 | JGI IMG/M metagenome (GOLD analysis project Ga0209254, IMG submission 187148) | Freshwater lake sediment microbial communities from the University of Notre Dame, USA, for methane emissions studies - DIP11 DI (SPAdes)... | ecosystem: Environmental > Aquatic >...
CACACGCGCCTCTTCCCACAGTTTCATCCGGGCCTTGAGGGCGCTCTCCGCCTTCCGGTGCAGCTTCAGGTCGGCTCGGAGCACGTCCACGTAGGCCGAGGGATCGTCCACCATCTGCGCGAAGATCACCGCCCGTGCCGCCGCTAGCGGCCGCCGCGCCCACCACAGGTGCAGCGTGCTTGGGTGACCGTGGCGGATCGACTTCTCCCGCGCGCTGGCCTTGTTGATGGCGTCGAGCGGCAGGGCGACTTCGATGAGTTTTTTCCTGGGGGTCATGACTTTTTTCCCGGTATGGCCACTTTGGCGAAATGCTCCAGTACGTGGTGAACCGACGTGTAAGGGTTGTAGTCGTTGTCCTGAGCTCGACCTTCCACCCAATTGGCGTTCCCGAGGGCAACGTCTACTCTGGCCATGAGTTGTCTGGCGATGGCCGCATCTGCCTTTTCGTAGCCCGACATATGATTGCGAACTTGGTCTTCGGCATCAGCGCAACGGTGCAACGGCGCATCCGTCCTGGCATGGTGCAGCAGCACCCAATATTCAAAACACGGGATGGAGATCGCTTCCTGAATTGGTAATGGCTTTTTCTTACGCTTGCCCAGGGTTTTGATTCGCGCGCGCGCCCGATCGAAGCTCTCGTGGCCGTCACGGTCGAAGACGCAGAAAATCCTGTCGTAACCGCCGGGTTCGGCGCAGCGCGCTTCAGCACAGCGAACCACGCTGATCGGCGCCGCCCCGATCGTGTTTTCGGCGAGAATGACTTCTGCTGTGGTCAACCCATACTTGATCCGGGCGGCCTCAAAATACGCCTCCTCCGTTTCCCCCTCGCACACAATGAGCGTCACGGAGCGCGGGGCTTTACCGCCCGGTTTGCGGCGGAACGAGTCAGTGCCGCGCAAGTGCGATACGGGTTGACGACGCGTCATGCGACAGCTCCAAAATCGCCGATGAACGGAATGGCGCCGTAGCGGCCCTTTAGATAGCCACGCTCCAGCGCCTCGTCCTTGCGCGGTGAGTATTCGAGCAGCGAGTAGAGGTGTGACGCCTGGTTTTCGTCCTTCTCCACAAACCAGATCTGGTCGCGGCGGAGCAGGTCGGTATCCAGCAGGGTCGTGTCGTGCGTCGTAAACACCAACTGTGCGTTGTTAGTGTTACTGCGGCTGTGAAATAGCCCCACGAGGAACCGCGTCATGTGCGGATGCAGGCTGCGGTCCAACTCATCGACTAACAGGGTCGCGCCATGCTTGAGCGCATGGAGCCAGCCACCGGTGAATTCAAAGAGTTTCCGGGTGCCGTCTGACTCTTCGCTGATGTCAAGGGCTACATCCTCTGCGGAATCCGCTCGCTTGTGCCACGCTAGAACACGGAAGCTCTTCTGTGGCTGAAGTGCGGGCGCGCCCCCGGGCTGGGAGCCAATTTCAAAGTGAATCCGCATGGTGCCAGGCGGGAGACTCCCCGGCACCGGGGGAGTAAATTCCTCCTCCAGTAGTTCCAACCGGTCAATGCCAATGTCTGCCGCACGCATGAAACGCATGATCTGTTCCTGCCCGCCACCCTCACGCAACAGATTCAAGCTTAGGAAAGGATTCAGATCGACGCCGGGCACCAGCACGATGAGTTTCTGCGTGATCCAGTTAAAGGCTGGCCGGAGTTGGGCATTGTTGAGTTGAATCGCAGTCGACAGAAATAAGGCATTGTCCCGCGTAAATTCCCGCCAGACCTTGCGTTCAGCGCGCTCCGCATTAAAGTTGGGGCCGAACCACCACCGTTGCCTCTGGCCTTCGGTGTCGTACTCGCGCTCGAACCAGCGTTGCGCGCGGCCCAGGGGATAGGCCACCAGCCACTCCTTGAGCACACGCTTGGGGCTGACCATGCAGCAGTAGTGGTAGCGGATGCCATCGTCGGCGATGAAGATGATCTCGAACTCGGACGGTTGTTCAGACGGCTCCTTCGAGAAAAGAAAAGGTGTCACCGGAATGGCTTGACCTTCCTGAAAGCCGGTGGCGGAAATCTGGACCAGGCGACGCAGGGTTTCCACAGCGCGTAGGAGGTTGCTCTTGCCCGCCGCGTTCGGCCCGTAAACGACTGACGACCTCAGGAACAGCAAATCTTTGTCCCCACCTGGACTCACATTGCGTTGACGATGAGCCGCATCCGGACCCGCCACCATGCTAAGCGTCTGGCGGGTCAGAATGGAACGGAAATTAGCTACGCTGAATTCGATGAACATGGCGGCAAGTTCATTAGCTATAAATTCGGAATGTGATTTTTGCTGTTTTTCCGCAAATATTCAACTTTACTATCAAAATAGAGCCCATTAGCCGATTACTTACCATGGCGGCCCTTGCGGGTGTTACCGACCTTGGTAAGAAGGGATCATCCGGCTTGTGAATAGCGTTCATTCCGGTTTTAACGGGGCGGCTCCGCCCGCGTGAGGAGTTCAGCAAAGTCATAATTCACACTGGTCACCCCAAAATCCGGTTCCCGTTGGAACGGCCGCCGGAGGTAATGCAGGCGGTGGTCTTCTTCGCTCAGGAACTCGACGATGGCGAGGATAAAGTCGTCCGGCTTGTTGAGGCTGGTCAGGATTTCGTTCTTGGTCACCGTCACCGTGGCCGCCCCGGTCACCCGGCCCTTGACTTCGATAAAGCGCAGGCGGCCGCTGCCGGGTATGCGGCTTTCGATGTCATAGCCGAGTTTCTCCAGTTCCCGGTCCACGGGCTCGTAACCCAGCGCGCGCTCAGCCGCCATCACCACCGAGCGGGCGCGGGCGGCGGCGGCCTGGGTGTCGATGGGCGGTGTGGGAGTCTGCTGTCCGGTCATGGCCGCGATGAGCCCCAGTGGCACGACCACCAGGGCGCCGACCACGACCGGGGGCAAGGCGGACACTTGCGCTTCGCGGTCCAGCTCGGCCAGGCGGCGCTGGAGCCGGGTCTGTAGGTCGTCGGCGCGGCGGCGCGCCTCTTGCGAATTGAGCCTCGCACCCGCCTTGCCGGCCTGTTCCTGGAGCTTGAGCTGCTCGGCGCGGTGGTCCCAGTAGGTGATTTCCTTGGTCAGGCGGTCTTTCACCGCGGCGCGGGTCTTCTCGATCCACGTGAGCCGCCGGCCGCGCACCTCGGCGATGTGCTCGGGGACCACGTGCGCGATGGCATGACCCTGCGCCTTCTGCTCCAAAGCACGCGTGATCCAGGCGCACTCGGGCCGGGCAAGCAGATCGGCCACCGCGGGCTCGCCCTCGGCCAGCGGGCGGTAGTCGAGGTAGGGCGCGCACTGCAGATGGCGCGTGCGCCCTCCGGCGTCCATCTCGACGTAGAGCATCCGCCGCGAGATTGTGCGCCGCTCGCCTGACGGCAGGAGGCTCGCGTCCTGGATGGCGTGCTCGAGGGTGAACAGCACGCGTGGGCTCGTGCCGGGGTCGCGCTCGTCCACCAGCACCGTGCCGCGCTTCAGAAGGTCGCGGTGGCGCTCGAGCGTGAGGTCGAGGGTGGCGTCGAGCAACGGGTGGCCCGGGCAGACGAAGGCCGCGAGCGGCTCGCCCTGCCGCGCGATCAGGTCCTTCTCGAAGGCGATGCGCTCGTAGCGCGACAGCACCGGATCGCCCGTGCCGATCTGGCGGTCGCGGTTGCGTACCGGCGCCGGCACGTGCGTGATCTCGTAGCGGCGCGGCTCGCGCTGGCGGACGGTTCCGCCCAGGCGCTTGAAGGCTTCGAGGAAGAACGACTCGATGTAGTGCGGCTGCAGGCGGCGCGCCTCGGCGCGCTCCATCTCCTCGCGCACGCGCGCCACGCGGCTCGAATCCATGGCGTCGTGGGCGAGCGCCCGGTCTTCGATCAGGCCCTCGATATGCGCTCGATCCACACCGTGCTCGATGGCGCGGGTGAGGCGGGCGCGGACCTCGGGCTGATCGCCATAGCGGATGGCTTCGATCAGGAGTTCGCGCAGTGGCCGGCCCTCGAACTGCAGCTTGCCGAGCACGTCGAAGACCTGGCCGCCGAGCGCCTGGCGCGCTTCCTCGAGCTTCTCCAGCAGCCGGCGATACACGTCGCCTTCGCGGGTCTCCTCGGCCACCAGGTTCCACAGGTGGCAGACCTCCGTCTGGCCGATGCGGTGGATGCGGCCGAAGCGCTGCTCCAGACGGTTCGGGTTCCAGGGCAAGTCGTAGTTCACCATCAGGTGCGCGCGCTGGAGGTTGATGCCTTCCCCGGCTGCGTCGGTGGCGAGCAGAACCTGGACCTCGGGGTCGTGCAGGAAGCTCTCCTGTGCCTTGCGCCGCTCCTCTCGGCCCATGCCGCCGTGGATCAGGACGATCGACTGCGGGCGACCGAGCAGCGAGCCGATCTGGCGCTCGAGGTAGGCGAGTGTGTCGCGATGCTCGGTGAAGAGGACGAGCTTTTGGCGCGGCGAGGGGACCGGCTTCGGGATTGGACCTGCGCCGTAGGACACGGCGGGTTCGCCGAGCCGGCCGCCCAGCCCGGCCGGGGTGAAGATCTCGCCGAGCAGGAGCGAGAGTTCGCGCCACTTGGTGTCCTGACCGCTGCGGCGGACTTCGGCGGCGAGGGTTTCGAGGCGGCCGAGCGTCGCAATCTCCGCCTTCAGCTCCGTGACGGTGGCGGCGGCCGTGGCCTGATCGAGAATCTCTTCTTCGGCGGACTCGACCTCGTTTTCGGGGGCTTCTTCGAGATCCTCGACGTCGTCGGCGTCGAGCACCGGACCGGCCAGTGACGACGCGGGAGCCGCGGCGCCGCGCTGCAGCAGTTCCATCTCCCGCAGGCGCTTCTCCAGGCGTTCTCGCCGGCGTCGGAGTGACTGGCAGATCGCCTCCGGCGACGAGGCCAGACGCCGCTGCAGGATGGTGAGCGCGAAGCCGACCGTTCCGGCCCGCTTGTTGTCTCCGAGCCTATCGGCGCGATTGAACTCCTCCCGCACGTACTCGGTGACTTCCTTGTAGAGGCGCGCCTCGGCGACGGAGAGTTTGTAGGGGACCGTGTAGGCGATGCGCTCGGGGAAGAGCGGCGTGCCGTCGAACTTGAGCAGGTTCTCCTTCACCATGCGGCGCATCAGGTCGGAGACTTCGACCTGGTGGACGCCGTCGCGGAACTTGCCCTCGAAGCGGTCGCCGTCGAGCAGCGCGAGGAAGAGCTGAAAGTCCTCTTCCTTGCCGTTGTGCGGCGTGGCGGTCATCAGCAGGAAGTGGCGCGTGAGGCCGGAGAGGAGCTGACCGAGCCGGTAGCGCTTGGTGTACTTGACCTCGCCGCCGAAGAACGTGGCGGAGAGCTTGTGCGCCTCGTCGCAGACGATGAGGTCGTAGCGGCAGTCCGGGGCGCTGAGCTTCTGCTGCACGTCCTCGTTGCGCGACAGCTTGTCGAGGCGCGCGATGGCGAGGTCGTTTTCGAGAAACCAGTTGCCGGTGCGGGCGGCCTCGAGCTTGTCGTTGGTCAGGATCTCGAAGGGCAGATGGAAACGTCGGTGCAGCTCGTCCTGCCACTGCTCGGCAAGCATGCCGGGGCAGACGATGAGGCAGCGCTTGAGGTCGCCGCGAGCGATCAGCTCCTTGATGAGGAGGCCGGCCATGATCGTCTTGCCGGCACCGGGATCGTCGGCGAGCAGGAAGCGCAGCGGCTGGCGGGGCAGCATCGCCTCGTAGACTGCCGTGATCTGGTGTGGGAGCGGCTCCACGAGGGAGGTATGGACTGCGAGGACGGGATCAAAAAGATGGGCGAGACGGATGCGATGCGCCTCTGCGACTAGACGGAACAGCGCGCCATCGCCGTCGAAGCTCCACGGTCTGCCCGCTTCGACGACCTCGAGGCGCGGCTCGTCGTGCCGGTAAAGGATCTCCTCTGCCACCCGACCGTTGGGCCCTCGGTACACGAGGGTCAGCGCGTCGGAGCCGTGCCACTCGACGCTCACGACGGTGACCAAGGCGTCGGGCAGGATGCCGCGCACGGTGGCGTCGGGTTGGAGGTCTTCGAGAGTCAATGTGGGCGCGTCCGCTGCGTGTCAATCATGAAGGCAGGTTCCTGTTTGCCCGTGGACCGCAAATCGATGCTGTGCCAGCAGGCGCGCCTCTCGCAGTAGGAACGCCGGTTACCCGGCGCCCCCTGCACAGTCCCGGACGTGCAGTTTTCCCGCATCCGGTTCCTCGGTTGTACTCGCTTTCGCGTCGAGCAAAATAGTCGGGTTCTGGGGTAATCTGCCTAGACCGGTTCCAGCTTGGACAAGAGAATGGTTGCCTCGCTTTTTTGCTGCTCGGTGCCTTTCTCCATGACTTCTCCAAGGAACGCTTTTGCGTGGCCGTAATCCTCCATGTCGGCATAGGCTCTTGCGAGGTCTAATCTAGTTTCTAAATCATCCCTATCCGTCAGCAGTCCATCCGAGCCCCCCGTTTCAGCAGCGGATTCTATGAATCCGCCTTCTGTTCGCAATGTGTTCTCAACCCCAGTTACTACGGCTGGACCTCCCGGCTGGGAATTCGTTGAAACGGTAATGTTGCCGTCCCCATGATCTTCGCTGTAGCGTTGATAATGAATAGCGGGTGGCGCCGTCAGGATGGCATCCATCGCCTGCGAGGACGGTCCCTCGGATGACTCGAATGCAATCATGTGATCATGATCGACGGATGACGCCTTCTCGTCGTTCGCCGTCTTTTTCGGAGCCAGGGTCGGCGGCTTGAATTCGGGGGATGTCCAAGCGATGTCATGAACCGATTCGTTTAGCTTGTCCGCTGCGACTCGGGAGGATTCGTGCAACTGCGAAGCCTTTTCACGGGCCGTGACGCCGAACCTCTTCAACTCTGCAATCAATTCATCCGTATCGTCGCCTGATTCCGCAAGCCCGAATAATTTCTCCTCCGCCACGATGGGAACGGTTGGCTCGGAGCCGTTCCGGAAGAGTGGGTTTTCGGGACAAAGCTTCTGACCCATCTCGACGACCCGCCTCCAGAAGTTGGGATCGGGAAATTCGTTCTGCAGCTTGAGCTCGAGCGCATAATCCTGGAACTTGGGTTTGTCGTCCGCTGCCAGGTAGACCTCCAGTAACTTCAGCCGGTACTCCGCCCGCTCCGGGTACTCCAGGATCGCATTTCTGATCGCTTCTTCCGCCTGTCTATGCTTCCCGTAAGCCAGGTAAACATCCGACTCGAGCACGGGATCCACCTCGTCCGGACTTCCATTGCCTGTGGCGCGTTTCTCGGCCACGCAGTCGGACGCTGCTTGGGAAGGCACCCACACACTGTCCCTCCCGGCAGCCTCATCAACCTCTCGGGGCCATCCGGTAGCCGTGTCGTCCTCGACACTCTCTAGGTAATCGTACTCTTCCGGCGCATTGCTTGCGGCCTTTCTTCGGCGCCACAAGAACGCTCCGAGGAGGGAGGCAGCCACAACGCCAACGCCTGAGAAAGTCCATACGCCTGGCTCCACCGATTCTGCTGCCCCGGCCGATCGTTCGGCCGATGCGGTTTGCAGGTTGGCCGCTTCCGGCTTGCCTTCCGCATCAGCCGGGGCCACGTTTGCGGCCGAAGCAGAGCTGGACCCTGCGTCGGCAGCGATGGGTGAAGGGACGGGGTTACCAGAGGATTCCGAACTGGCCGCAATTACTTGCGGGTGATCTTCCGTGCCAACGGTGCTGCTGCCTGCGGCCTGATCCAGGGCAGTGCCACCTTCACGGACGTGAGGTGCCGAGACCGATGGTGTGACCGGAGACTCTGCGGGCATGCGGTCGGCGCTTCGGACAGGAGGTTCCGTCCCGGATTGCAGTTGGGAGCGCTGAGCGTCTTTCTCCCTGAGTGCTTCCTGCAGATCTGACACACGTTTTTCGAGCTCAGCGAGACGAAGACGCATTCCCTCAGTTTCATGGCTGTGCGCCTCAACCGTTTGCGGATCGGCAGGATGTTGCGCATCGACTGGTCCTGGAGCGGGCTTAGCAGGCAAGCCAACGGGATCCGACGATGATCCCGGGGTACCCGCTGCCGCCGATCGCACCGCTGGTGACCCCGGTAGCTCGGCACGCGAGATTTTCTCCCTGGCTGACGGCCCGAACCGCAACCCTGTGCCCCCTCTTTGATGGCGATAGAACTCCGCCCGCGCGATCGAGGGAGATACGCCGTGGATATAGTTCGGGTCCGGAACCTTCAGCATCACGCCAGAATTCAAAGCGTTGATATTCGGCCGAGAGAAAGCGTGCGGATTGAAGCGAAACAAGGCCATCACCATTTGTTCCACGGTGACGGAGGAATCTGATCTCAAGGCCTCGGCGATATCCCAAAGCTTTTCATTCTCGCGGACCGGGCCGTATTCCGACCCCGTGGGGACTGCGCCACTTATCGCTGCAGCGGTCAAAGGAACCTCATGGTGTGATTCCGGCGCGCGATCGGAATTTCGCTGAACCGACGGCGGCGGTTCGACACTTGCCGCGTCGCCAGTACCTTCGGCCGATCCCGCCTCCGATCCTGGGAAGGTTTGTTTCGCCAACACCTGAGGAGGATCCAGCAGTACGGCAAAACTGCGCAGCACCCGCCCCTCGGGCCAGCTAACCTCCATGAGGAAACTGAGAAAAGGCTCATGAATTATGTCGGTGGAGCCCACCCGGACGGCAAAGCTCCCATCCGGTTTTCGGACCGCGTCGAAGCGAAGTTTTGTTAGTATGTGCGGCCGCTCCAAGCCGGCTTTCGTGAACTCTTTCGGAGCAGCGAGCGTCACCTTGAGATCGGTGAGACGCTCTGCCGAGAGCACCAGCGGAATTTCAGCTCGCAGATGTTGGTTGAGGGAGGATTGGAGCTTGATTTCGCCGACGCCCAGCGATTGCGCTCCAACCGGGCTTAGCAGGCCCACGATGGCCAGGGTTGTGGAAAGCTTACGCACGGCAGGGGCCCTCGTATTAGATTTGAACACCTCTCTGAATCTCTCCCGCGAGCGTTCACTGGAAAAGCTTAGCTCAAGGTCGAACCCATGTCAGCGAGTGTCCGCGGAGTTTTGTGGAACTCTTGTTACGAAGAGCCGACGCGATACAGATAATGACTAAAGATAGTCTCTCACCAGGACCTCGGCGATCTGCACACTATTCAAGGCTGCTCCCTTGCGCACGTTATCGGCGACTATCCATAGATTCAATCCAAGCGGATGGGAAATGTCCTCCCGAATACGGCCGACGTAAACGGCGTCGTGCCCCGCCGCTTCGGTCACGGCCGTTGGGTAGCCCCCGGGCTTTTTCTCATCGATAACCATCACCCCGGGAGCCTTTGTCAGCAGAGACCTCGCCTCGTCGGCCGAAATCTTCTCCCGCGTCTCGATATTTACGGCTTCCGAATGGCCGTAGAACACGGGAATGCGCACAGTCGTCGGATTAACCTGGATGCTCTCGTCGCCCATGATTTTTCGAGTCTCCCAAACCATCTTCATTTCTTCCTTGGTGTAGCCATTATCCATAAACACATCGATATGGGGGAGGGCGTTGAATGCGATCTGCTTCGGATACACTTCAGCTTTGATGGGCTTGCCGTTGAGCAATAGAGCCGCTTGGCTGGCAAGTTCCTCGATGGCCTTCCTGCCAGTCCCGGAAACCGCCTGATAGGTGCACACGTTGATGCGTCGGATCCCCACTGCATCGTAAATGGGCTTTAGGGCGACCAGCATCTGGATGGTCGAACAGTTGGGATTAGCAATGATGCCGCGATTCGTATAGTCGGCGATGTCCCCCGGGTTTACTTCGGGAATAACGAGAGGGATGTCGGCTTCGTAACGGAAACAAGAGGTATTGTCGATGACGATACAACCGTGGGCGGCTGCGTTTGGTGCGTAAATCGCCGACACCGATGCGCCGGCCGAAAACAAGCCGATCTCTGCCTTTGACCAATCGAATTGCTCGACGTCCTCCACGGTCAGAGTGGCGTTACCAAACCCGACCCCTTTGCCTGCCGAGCGACTGCTTGCCAAGGCGTAGACCTCACCGACCGGAAAGCCTCGCTCGGCAAGGATGGACAGCATGGTTTCACCGACGGCACCGGTCGCACCCAAGACCGCAACGTTGTAAATCTTGCTCATAGAAGGCTATGTCTGAGAATTAGGGAATGACTAAACGCTCGAAGCACGCAGTGCGGCGACGATGGCGTCACCCATCTCCGCAGTGCCGACTCTCTTGGTGTTTTCGCTGCAAATATCCGCCGTTCGATAGCCTGCATCCAGCGCAGCGGCGACCGCACGCTCGACCCTGTTCGCGGTCACCGGGTCATGGAAGCTGTACCGCAGTAACATCGCGAGCGACAGAACCGTCGCGATCGGGTTCGCGACCCCCCGCCCGGCGATATCTGGTGCAGAACCATGGATCGGCTCATACATCCCCTTACCCTCAGCATCCAACGCCGCGGAGGGCAGCATACCGATCGAACCCGTCAGCATCGCCGCGCAGTCCGAAAGAATATCGCCGAACATGTTGTCCGTCACCACCACGTCGAATTGTTTAGGTTGACGGACCAATTGCATCGCAGCGTTGTCCACGTACATGTGTGACAGTTGCACGTCGGGGTAATCTTTCCCAACTTCGATCATGACCTGCCGCCACAGTTCGGTACATTCTAGGACGTTCGCTTTGTCCACGGAGCACACTCTACGACCCCGTTTTCGTGCGATCTGGAAGGCAATATGCCCAATTCGGCGGATCTCGGACTCGCTATAGATCAGCGTGTTAAAGCCTTCTCGCTCGCCGCCCTCATTGACGCGCACGCCTCGCGGTTGGCCGAAATAGATGCCTCCGGTCAGTTCCCGCACGATCATGATGTCAAGGTTCTCGACGAACTCGGGTTTCAGTGTGGAAGCAGCGAGCAATTGAGGATAGAGAATGGCAGGCCGCAGATTGGCGAACAAACCCAAGTCGGAACGTAGGCCAAGCAGTCCGCGTTCGGGTCTCACGGAGTAGTCGAGAGGCTCCCATTTGGGGCCTCCTACGGCGCCCAGAAGCACGGCGTCAGCGGCTCTGACGAGTTCCCTTGTCGAGTCGGGAAAGGGCGTGCCGACGGAGTCGTAGGCAGCGCCACCGATCAAGGCCTGTTCGGTCTCCGCATCGATCCCAAAGTCGGAGCGCAGGCAGTCGAGAATTTTCAGTGCTTCGGCGACGATTTCAGGCCCGATCCCATCTCCCGGCAACACGGCTATCTTCTTACTCATCGAGTCTTCCTCAAGTCTCCCAAGTAACGTTCAGTGTGCCGTTTCAGAACCGGGAAAGAGCCAGGGAACCTCGCGCCTTCGCCTCTGTTCGTAGGCCCGGATTGCATCGGCGCACTGCAGCGTGAGACCGATGTCATCCAGCCCGTGAAGGAGCCGATGCTTGCGTGACGGATCGATCTGGAACGGAATCTGATTTCCATCGGGCGTCGTCACGGTCTGTTGTGCCAAGTTGATCGTCAAGTCGACTCCAGGGACGGCTGAGCGAAACAGGTTATCAACGATCGACGCGTCGAGAACGATGGGCAGAAGACCGTTCTTGAAGCAGTTGTTGAAAAAGATGTCAGCGAAGCTCGGCGCAATGATTGCGCGAAATCCATAATCGTCCAAAGCCCAGGGTGCGTGTTCGCGCGACGAGCCGCACCCGAAGTTCTCTCGAGCGAGGAGAATCTGAGCGCCCTTATAACGCGGGTGGTTGAGCACGAAGTCGGGATTTAATGGGCGCTGGGAGCAATCCATCTCCGGTTCGCCTCGATCGAGATAGCGCCACTCGTCGAACAAGTAGGGTCCAAATCCCGCGCGACGAATCGATTTTAGAAACTGCTTGGGAATGATCGCGTCGGTATCGACGTTGGCTCGATCGAGTGGAACGACTCGCGCGGTGATTTCGGTGAAAGCTTTCACGTTGTACGTCCTCTTTTCAAAGATCGGTGACGTCGACGAAATGACCATAAACGCCCGCCGCGGCCGCCATAGCGGGGCTTACGAGATGGGTACGCCCGCCATAGCCTTGGCGCCCCTCGAAATTCCGGTTGGACGTCGACGCACAGCGCTCGCCGGGTTCGAGCTTGTCCGCATTCATGGCTAAACACATCGAGCAACCCGGATCGCGCCATTCAAAGCCGGCCTCACGGAACACGCGATCAAGACCCTCGCGCTCGGCTTGCTCCTTCACCAATCCGGAGCCGGGCACCACGAGCGCTTGCTTGACATTGGCAGCCCGCTTCCTGCCGCGTACCATTTCCGCAGCCGCTCGCAAGTCTTCGATGCGTCCATTCGTGCAAGATCCTATGAAGACCTTGTCGACGCTGACATCCTCTAAGGGTGTTCCCGCCCGGAGGCCCATATAATCGAGTGCCCGCTGCGCGCTGGCACGCTGCACCGGATCCAACATCCTGCTCGGATCGGGAATCGAGGCGTCGATGGGTAGGACCATTTCCGGAGAAGTGCCCCACGTTACCTGAGGCCGGATGTCCGACGCCGCGAGGGTGATGGTCTTGTCGAACAAAGACGTTTCATCGCTGCAAAGCCGTTCCCAAGCAGCTACGGCGCGCTCCCAGAGTGCTCCTTTCGGGACGAAGGGGCGCTCTTTGAGATAGTCGATGGTCGCCGCGTCTACTGCGATGAGTCCCGCTCGAGCACCGGCTTCGATCGCCATGTTGCAGACCGTCATCCTGCCCTCCATGGAAAGACTTCGGATGGTTGAGCCCGCGAACTCGATCGTGCAGCCGGTACCGCCGGCAGTACCAATCCTGCCGATGATCGCCAGGATCAAATCCTTGGCAGTGAGTCCGTGGTGTAGAACACCGTCTGCCACAACCCGCATGTTTCTTGCCTTTCTTTGCACTAAGCATTGGGTGGCGAGGACATGCTCTACCTCTGAAGTACCGATTCCGAATGCGAGGGCACCGAACGCTCCGTGCGTCGATGTATGCGAATCCCCGCAGACGATCGTCATGCCCGGCAAACTGGCGCCTTGTTCCGCACCTACTACATGGACGATGCCTTGACGTCTGTCCGACATGCGGAATTCGGTGATGCCAAACTCTTCGCAGTTCGCGTCAAGGGTCTCGATCTGCAGACGGGAAATCGGATCGCTGATACCGCATTCACGCTCTGTTGTCGGCACGTTGTGGTCAGCCACAGCCAAGTTAGCCTCGGTCCGCCACGGCCGCCGACCGGACAGTCGCAGCCCCTCGAAGGCTTGTGGCGAAGTGACCTCGTGTATCAAATGGCGATCAATATAGATGAGCGTCGACCCATCCTCCTCGGTATGGACGACGTGGTCATCCCAGATCTTGTCGTAGAGCGTTTTTCCAGTCATGGAAGTCAGGTCCCTAAACCAATAGGTTGAAAGTCGGCGGCGGGAGAGCTCGCGCCACGCCAGCGCGGAACATCCCTGGCACAGCCCTCAGGTCAGCGAGGCGAAGATGCGCGAGCGGATCTCGTCAACCGAACCGATGCCAGCCACCGTCGAAAATTTGACCAGCCCCTGGCGCGCTTTCTCCCGGTAGTAGGCGACGAGGGGAGTGGTCTGCTCGTGGTAGACGCGAAGACGCTTTCGGACAGTTGGTTCGGCGTCATCCGCTCGCTGGATCAGGGGTTCACCCGTGAGATCGTCCTTGCCAGCTTCTTGCGGCGGATTGAAGTGGATGTGATAGGTCCGTCCAGAAGATAGATGGATACGCCGGCCGCTCATCCGGTCGACGATGGCCTCATCCTCGACGCTGATTTCCACAACATGGTCAAGACCGACACCCATATCGGCAAGTCCGTCGGCTTGAGCGATGGTTCGGGGAAACCCGTCAAGCAGGAAACCCGAACCGCAATCGGGTTCGCTGATGCGCTGCCTGATGAGCCCGAGGATGATCTCGTCGGAGACCAGCGCCCCTGTCTCCATGACCCTTTCCGCTTCAAGCCCCAACGGGGTTTTTGCCGCCACTGCAGCGCGCAGCATGTTGCCGGTGGAAATCTGCGGGATCCCGAAGTGTTCTGTGATGAATTTGGCTTGCGTACCTTTGCCTGAGCCCGGGCTACCCAACAGTATGATTCGCATTAGCATCCTCTTCGCACGAATTTTTTTATCATGCCACAAAAGACCCCGGCAGTCATATGGATGACCAGAGACCCTCGAGAGACCCCTCTAGTGATGTGCATGGGGGCACTCGCCTAACGGACCGAGGGGGTATTTGCCGCCGTGACCTTCTTCGCTTCCAGCTTAAATCAGCTCGGGGTCGGAATCGGGCGCGCCGCGATCCCGGCCCCAGTCAGGAGGATCAATGCAGAAGCGTTTGCAGCAGGCCGTTGAGACGATGCACGAATTGCGCGGGATCTTCGAGCTGTCCCCCTTCCGACAGCACGGCCTGATCGAAGAGAACATGAGCCAGGTTACTGAACCGGTGCTCATCGGTTTCGTCCTTGAGGTGGACGATAACCGGATGAGCGGGGTTGATCTCGAGAACCGGCTTGGTTGCGGGCACCGACTGGCCGGCAGCTTTCATGATTTTTTCCATCGTCCGGCTCAAGCCGTAGTTTTCGCTCACCAGGCAGGCCGCCGACTCGGTAAGCCGTTGGCTGACGCGGACATCACTGACATTTTCGGCGAGCACTGATTTCACACGCTCAATGAAGGGCTTTAGCTCCTCTGCAAGCTTCTCGGTCTCTCCTTGATCCTCTGTGCCGCCCACGGTAGCAAGGTCCAGATCGCCCTTGGCGACCGATTGCAATTGCTTGCCCTCGTATTCCGTCAGATAACTGACGAACCAGTCGTCGACTCGATCGTGAAGCAGCAAGGCTTCGATACCCTTCTTTCGAAACACCTCGAGATGCGGACTGTTCTTCGCGGCCGAAAAGGACTCGGCAGTGATGTAATAAATCTTGTCTTGACCGTCAACCATGCGCCCGACATACTCGTCGAGGGAAACGTTTTGCGCATCGGTGTCGCTGCGGGTGGAGGAGAAGCGCAGCAACTTGGCGATTCGGTCCTTGTTCTTGAAATCCTCAATGGGGCCCTCCTTCAATACCGGACCGAATTCCGTCCAAAATGCCGCATACTTTTCCGGTTCATTGGCTGCCATGTCCTCAAGCAGGCCGAGGACTTTCTTCACCGCACCCGAGCGAATCTTCTCAAGCTGCTTGTTTTCCTGAAGGATTTCTCGCGAAACATTCAACGGCAGCGAGTCGGAGTCGATGATGCCTCGAACAAACCGAAGATATCGCGGCATCAGTTTCTCACAGTCTTCCATGATGAAAACCTTGCGGACATAGAGCTTCACGCCGCGTTTGGACTCCCTGTCCCACAAGTCGAACGGTGCATGGCTCGGTAGGTACAGCAGCAACGTGTACTCGTTGGTACCCTCGACTCGGCTATGGAGACGTGCCAAAGGTTCCTGAAAGTCATGCGAGACGTGTTTGTAAAACTCCGTGTAAGCTTCTTCGGAAATGTCGTCCTTGGACTTAGCCCAGAGTGCCGAGGCACTGTTGATGGTTTCCCATTCCTCGGCAACCTCCTTGTCGTCCTCCACTTTTTCTTTCTTCATCAGGATCGGCAGTGAGATGTGGTCCGAGAACTTGCGGATGATCCCGCGTAGTTTCCAAGCGTCCAGGAATTCGTCCTCACCCTCTCGCAAATGAAGTGTGACAGTAGTTCCGCGCTGTGGTTTGTCCACAGTCTCCAGGGTATAGTCACCCTCGCCGCTTGATTCCCACCGGATGCCGTCGTTTCGATCCTGGCCTGCCTTGCGCGTTTCCAACGTGACCTTGTCAGCAACGATGAACGCGGAATAGAAACCAACCCCGAATTGACCGATCAGCTGGCTGTCTTTCGCTTCATCTCCGGTGAGTGATTCGAAGAAATGCCGAGTGCCGGAGCGCGCGATGGTGCCAATGTTCTGCTGTACCTCTTCCCGGGTCATCCCGACGCCATTGTCAGTTACGGTGATGGTGCGTTTGGTTTTGTCATACTCGACGCGAATCCGGAGGTCACTGTCCCCCTCATAGAGTGCCTCATGGGTCAAGGCCAGGAAGCGCAGCTTATCGATGGCATCCGAGGCATTGGAGATTAGCTCCCGCAAAAAGATCTCCTTGTTGCTGTACAAGGAATGAATCATCAGATTGAGAAGCTGCTTGACTTCGGCTTCGAAGCCAAGTGTGACTTTCTGCTCTGCTGTGGTCATGATCAATCATCTCTCCGATCAAGTGCGAAATAGAAAAAGGGAATTTTTCAAATCAACTGGGGTAATTTGGGTGGGCTGCAGCTTTTTTCAAGAGTTCCGTTGTCCACTTGCGAGCGCCATAATCTTTGTCGACAGAGTCCGGGACGCTTACCACAACCCTTGGCCATTATCGCGCCTCTTCCGGCAACTTTTCATGCAACCGCGTGACAGACACGTGGGCGATGGGCACCATAAGATCTCGGCATGGGAGCGCCTATTTATTGAATGGAGGCGACTCTTCACCAGAGATAGGGACGCGCTGCGGTGAAGCCGTGAACTTTCGCCTTCGGCTTAAAGACCGGCGGCTCCCAAGGATGAGCGACGTGTCCGGAGAACCATTTGGCAAGCCAGAGCGCTTGGCTGCGAATAGGTAAAATGTAAGCGTAGATGCGGCCATCCGCACACTCCGCGACATCGCCGATCGCGAAGATGTTAGGATCCGCGGTCATCAAGTGGTCATCAACCGAAATTCCGCGGCTGGTCGGCAAACCCGCCGACCGCGCCAACGCGATACGGGGTTTGAACCCGCACGCGACGACGATTCCGTCATATTCGCCTTCTGGCCCTTCCTCGAGCTCGACTCCATAAGCATGGGCGACTTGCCGAAAACCTTGCACGGCGGAGTCGAGCCTGAGTACCACGCCAGAATCTTGGAGAACCTTGGCCAGCGTCAACGAATCCTCCTCCTCCAATTGTCGTTCCATCAGGCGGGGAAGGGCATGAAACAAGGTCACACGGTCACCCGCCTTCGCCAAATCCGAGGCGAGCTCGCAGCCGATCAATCCGCCGCCAACGATAGCCCAGCGAGGTGTACGATTGCCGCTAGTGACTTTGCCCCGAAGCCGACGCAGTTCCAAGAGATCGTCCAGGCTGTTGAACACCTGAAAAAGGCTCCGATGCGCCAGAAACGGGGGCGGAATCAATGCATCCGAGCCGGAGGCGAAGACGAGTCGGTCGTACCCCTGCTGATATTCGTTAGTTCCGTCGGTGTACGTCACCGCCTGTGCGATTCTATCGATCGTCCTTACGTCCACACCGTCCCGCACTTCGATGCCACTTTCTCGAAGCGAAGCGAAGGTCCGCAGCACGATCTTGCTTTCGATGTCCTCACGGGAAATGCCATGCGATAGGAGAGGGCGCGAGTAATAACCGTGGGTTTCGCGCGTGAGAACACAGACGCGTTGATCCGGGGAGAGCTTTCGAAGCTCTTCCGCCAGTGAGATTCCAGCAATGCCGGAGCCGATGATGACGATGCTCACAGTAACCCCCTGTGTTTGACCATGTATTTACGCTCAACCATTTCGCTTGCTAAGCCCGTAGGAGAGGTTTGGCGACTACTGTATTATTGCGCCAACTGGGGGACAATCGCCGCCTTCTCTGTTCGTGCCAGAGCAGCTTATGCCAGGTTCGGATCGACAGCACCCGTATCCGTCGCGAGCCCAAGAAATAGGTTCCCGAATCGAAAAGTGCTGGTCAGGCGCTGCCCGTAGCGGCAATTTTTTGAATCGCGGTTCCACATCATTTACCCTTGCGTTCTTAGCTCAATCTCAGCAACTGCCCGGGTGTTCCTGGGTTTTTCGGGGACGGCGCGCGTCTTGGCGTTATCCGTAGCCAGCAGGCTTGAGTCTACAGTGTGTATGCATCGGGGGGGCGAATGGAAAAGAATATCGTTTGGCACCACGCCGTTGTGACGCGTGAAGCGCGTGAACGGCAGAACAGACACAAGAGCTTCATCCTTTGGTTCACCGGTCTTTCCGGGGCTGGAAAATCCACCTTGGCGCATCGCGTGGAAGAGCTTCTGTTCGAGATGGGCTGCAGAACCTATGTGTTCGATGGCGATAATGTCCGACACGGTTTGTGTTCCGACCTAGCATTCGGTGACGACGACCGTAGGGAAAATATCCGCCGCATCGGCGAAATGAGCAAGCTATTCATCGATGCAGGTGTCGTTTCTCTTACCGCGTTCATTTCCCCGTTCCGTCGCGATCGAGATTTGGTTCGATCCTTGGTCGGCGACGGAGATTTTGTCGAGATATTCTGCAACGCCCCGCTCTCGGTGTGCGAGGAGCGAGACGTCAAGGATCTCTATCGGCGCGCGAGGAGCGGTGAGATTCCAGACTTCACCGGTATTTCATCCCCTTACGAGGAACCCGATAATCCCGAGATCACTGTTTACACCGGCCGCGATGGCCTCGACGAATGCGCCGAGCAGGTTCTAGCTTTTCTCCGGAACCAGGGAAAGATCAGTTTGAAATCAAAATCTTGCGTTAGGTGAATCAACCATGAAGAACGTTGTCAGAAAAGCGGTATTTCCGGTTGCCGGGCTCGGCACGCGTTTCTTGCCGGCCACCAAAGCGAGTCCGAAAGAGATGCTTCCGGTCGTGGACAAACCACTGATTCAGTATGCGGTTGAGGAAGCCGTCAACGCAGGAATCGATGTGATGGTCTTTGTCACGGGTAGAAGCAAGAATGCGATCCTGGATCACTTTGACAAGGCGTATGAGCTGGAAACGGAATTGGCGAGCCGGGGCAAGGCCGAGATCCTGAAAATTGTTCAGAACATCGTTCCTCCGCACGTTACGTGCGTGTACATTCGACAGGCGGAGGCACTTGGTCTTGGACACGCGGTCGGTTGCGCCAGAACCGTAATCGGCGCCGAGCCTTTCGCCGTGCTGCTGGCCGATGATCTGATCGATGACAATCAGACTGGCTGTCTGTCCCAAATGGTTCGGGTTTTCGAGGAGTGGCAGTGTTCGATCCTGGGCGTGGAGCGGATCGATCCGGCGGACACCCAAAGCTACGGAATCGTAAAGGCTCACCCAATCGAGAACAATCTCACCAAGGTGGACCAGATCGTGGAAAAGCCGAAACCGGAGGACGCTCCATCCAACCTGGCGGTCGTCGGTCGCTACATTCTGACCCCCGCCATCTTTGACAAACTGGCCCATGTGCCGCGCGGTGCGGGTGGCGAGATTCAGCTGACCGACGCGATCGCCATGTTGCTTCACGACGAACCGGTGTTGGGCCATGAGTTTCACGGCAAGCGCTACGACTGTGGCTCGAAGCTGGGCTACCTCATCGCAACGGTCGAGCAAGGCTTGAAGCATGGCGAACTTCAGGACGACTTTCGCAACTATCTGCGGAATCTTGAGCTGGATTGACGGAGGTCTCGGATAAGGCCATCAGACGCCCGCTGGCCGAGCGCGGCCCTTCTTGAGCCTCGAACCGAAGCGGCAGAAGCGTAGTCCGCTTTCACGGATGATACCTTCGGCAAACAGATTGGCGAGGAAGGCTTGGAGCACGTCTCAGTCGTCAAGAACCCGGGATGCCGCACAAGTTGCGAGTGTTCGGATCTCATCTCCCGCGGTCACGTCCGCGGTTGGAGGTTCCGATAGTTGATCTTGAGCTTCAGACCGACGAACTTTCCCGCCATCCTGGTTAGCTCTTCAGTCGACGGATCGAACAGCAGTTTCACCTCGGCAATCCCCTTGCCTGGTGACTTATCCTCAACCGGATGCGCGTCGACGACAAAGTGGTAGAGGTAAAAGAGCCCCTCCTCCATGTTCATTTGAGCGGCGGGCTTGCCGAAGATGTCGGTGATAACCCGGCGGGTTGGGAGCTTCGCTCTAATCTTTGGGAGATCCTGCGGATCGACCCTTAGCTGTCGGCGATCCGTGTCGACCTTCCCCTTGCCCATGGACCTGATCGACGCCTCCAAGAACTCGGGCGGTGCCATCGCCAGAAACAGAGGGGAGAACGCGAAGCTTGTCAGTTTGCTCGCGGTATCGAAGGTCATCGTAAAGGTCAGCGTTTTCCGGGGCGATTCGATCTGACCTCGGCTATCGAGCTTGTGGAAATCTACGAACCAACGCGCGCCGAGTGGGTGCTGCTCTGTGCGCGTAGGTTCCAGTTGAGTGAGATACACAAAGTCATCGCTGAATAAGACCGGGTGGCGAAAGCGCAAGACAAACTGGTCGGTGACCTCCACCCGGAAATAGCCGTCGAAATCACGTAACTGGTTCTTGACTTCCAGAAGCCGCAGGTAAACACAGCCAACCAAGCCGAGCAGGAGCACTAGCAGGCCGCACGAGCGAAGGCGGGGAAGGAAAACGCGCCTCCAGGGGGCGTTAAATTCACGAGTAGGATCGGGCACGCCAGCCTGCGGTCGCAGAATGCTCGAAGACACCACGCGGGGTCCATCATGATGAGGCGTCGCGCGGGGATTGCCAAGAAGCCCCCGGCCCAGCCCTCCGAGCTTGATCGTCAGCGTCTGTCTGGTTATCATGCGCCGCTATCGGGCCGTTAGCTCAGTCGGTAGAGCATTGCACTTTTAATGCAGTGGTCATTGGTTCGAATCCAATACGGCCCACCAAATTCAAGCACTTACAGTCATCAGTTTTCTCTAATCCGGAATTATCCGCAATA
>Ga0209254_10001569_pt1 | contig 20547 bp, 18 predicted proteins | sample FrelakmetDIP11DI_FD_187148 | JGI IMG/M metagenome (GOLD analysis project Ga0209254, IMG submission 187148) | Freshwater lake sediment microbial communities from the University of Notre Dame, USA, for methane emissions studies - DIP11 DI (SPAdes)... | ecosystem: Environmental > Aquatic >...
GCGCTCCATCAGCTCCCAGAAGCGGCGCCGGGAGAGGGGGTCCACACCCGTGGTCGGCTCGTCGAGGATGAGCAGGTCGGGATCGTGGATCAGGGCGCAGCAGAGCCCGAGCTTCTGCCTCATCCCGCCGGAGAGGTTCATGGCCGGGCGCTCGGTGAAGGGGGCCAAGCCGGTGGCAGCGGTCAGCTCTGCGATGCGTTCGGCGCGGGTGGCGGCATCCTGACCAAAGAGGCGGCCGAAGAAGTCCAGGTTCTCCCGCACCGAGAGGCTGGGGTACAGGTTGCGCCCGAGCCCCTGGGGCATGTAGGCGATGCGCTCGACCACCGCGTCGCGCTCACGGCGCTGCCGCAGATCCCGCCCCAGGACCTCGACCCGGCCAGACTGGATCTGGCGCACCCCCGCAATGATCCCGAGCAGGGTCGACTTGCCCACCCCGTCCGGCCCGATCAGCCCGCTCATCCGCCCGGCGGGCAGCTCCAGCCCTACCCCATCGAGGGCGGTCACCCGGCGGTAGGCGTGGCATACCCCGCTCAGTCGGACGGCGGAACCGCCGGCGTGCTCGGCCATGTCGGCAGCCTCGGGGTGAGATGCTCGGGCCAGGGGGCCTCGGGCCTGACCTGCACGTAGGCGACGCCCGGAACGCCGGTCTTCACCAGGTCCTCGTAGCGCGCCAGGAGATCCGGGGAGACGCTTAGCTTGACCCGGAAGGCGAGGGTCTCGCGCACGCTCTGGGTCTCCACCTGCTTGGGGGTGAACTGGGCGCGGGGGGCGACGAAGGAGACCTCCGCTGGGACCACGTACTCCGGCGCGGCATCGAGCACGAGGCGCGCCTGCGCCCCCAGAGGGACCCGCCCGGCCTCGGTGGCGGGCAGGAAGATGACCATGTAGACGTCGCTGAGGTCGAGCAAGGTCAGAACCTTACCGCCCGCCCCCAGCACCTCGCCCGGCTCCGCCAGGCGGTAGAGGACGCGACCGCCCCGCGGAGCCTTCAGGGTGCTGTCGGCGATGTCGACCTCGATGCGCTCGATACTCGCCTGGGACGCCTCGATCGCCGCCTCGGTCGCGACCACCTGTACCTGGGTCGCCCGCAGAGCCGCCTCGGCGGTCCGTACCCGGGTGCGAGCCTGGTCGATCTGCTCCTCGGAGACGAACTGATCGGAGCGGGAGAGCCGCTGCAGTCGCGCCAGTTCCCGGCGCCCGAAGTCGAGCTCGCTCTCGCGCTGCTCCACCACCGCGAGCGCATGCTCGCGCTCCTGACGGGCACGGCGCAGCTCCGCCTGAGCCTGGCGCTGCTGGGCCTCCAGGGCATCGGTGTCGAGCACGGCGAGCACCTGGCCGCTCTCCACGCGATCGCCCTCACGTACCCGCACCTCCTCCAGCCGTCCCGGGAGCTTGGTCGCCACGTCCACCTCGGTGGCCTCGATGCGCCCGTTGCCCAAGGCAAAGCCCTCGGGCCGGGCCGCATCGCCGAGCAGACCGCGCAGCGCCTCGGGCAGAGCCCGCAAGTCCCCGCCGGCGACCAACACCCAACCCGCCGCCGCGACGGCCAGGAAGGTGATGAGTATCGCCGCCGCGACCAGCCAGCGGCGTCTAAGGTTCATGCGATTGGGGCCCTTGATGATCCGGGCGACGGCGCCCGCGGAGATGTTACCGCCCCGCCGTCGGCGGGTCATGTCCACCAACCGGGAGCTCGCGGCGTGCGTCGCTGGATTTGACCGCATCCCGACGCTGGCGCGAAGCCTCCAAGGGAAGCTTGCCTCCTCGCCCCGGCGTCGGGCGAGCCGCCTCGCCGGGTATGATCGGCGCTCGGCCCTAGCCCACGCGCTCGGTGCGCTCCAGCCAGCCGATCCCGAGGCGCATGCCCAGCACAATGGACATCACCGCCAAGAGCGAGCCCAGGGACAGGGTCGACATCCCGCTGAGGCCCTGCCCGATGTTGCAGCCCCCCGCCAAGATGGCGCCCATGCCCATGAGGGTGCCGCCGGACAAAGTGTGCAGCACGTGTCCAGGTTCGGGGGGCACCCAGCGATAGCGCCGGGAGAGCAGGCTGCTGAGCCAGGCTCCGCCCAGAATTCCCGCCGCCAACGACACCTCGAACCCGCTCCCCGAGCCCCGGCCCGCCATCAGGTACTCGCTGGCCCGTGCTACCGGACCTGAGAATGTAAGCGAGGCAGGTCGCACGGTCGAGAACTCGTCCTGCGCCAGATAGCCGGTGATCCACCAGCCGACGACCACCAGCGCACCAACGGTTGCGCCCGCGGCAAGCAGCCCCAGGCTCCGATCGCCGCGGGTCGGCACGAAGACCAGCCAGAGGCAGGCGCCGGCCACAGAGGCGGCGAGGGCCCAGGGCGGGATGCCCAGAAGCGCGGCGAGGGAGGATGACCCCGTCGGGGAATCGATGGCCGTCGCCGACAGCGCCCAGACCCGTACCGGCTCGAGCGCACCGAACTGCGTCGCCGTTGCCGCCAGGGCGAAGGTCAGCAGCGCGAGCAACGCGCCACCACTGCCCTCGGCGGCACCGACCAGGATGCGCGCCGCGCAGCCGCCGGCCAGGGTGGTGCCGAAGCCGAACATCAGGCCGCCCAGGCTGGTGCCCAGCCAGTCGATGCGAGCGCTGCGATAGGAGGACTCGGCGATGACGACCCAGCCCCCCGACTCGATCGCCTGGGTGCCCAGGATCGCGACGGCGACCGCGACCAGGTAGGCGTCGATCTGTCGGCGGTCGCCCATCAGCGCGTGGTTGCTCACCGCGGCCAGCATGCAGAGGCGCGAGCGCTGGACGACGGCGCCAAAGATGAGCCCGAGTGTCAGGCCACCCGCCACGAGGATCAGGCTGAAAGAGTCGTCCATCCTTACACCTTTCATGCCGGGTCAGGTGGCGCTGTCCAGGGTCGCACAGCCCGCCCCGGTGCGCGGCGCCCGCGGATCCAGGACATTGCCCGCCGCCTTGGAAGAGCCCGATCGGATCGCCGGCCGCGTTCCTCACCCAGACGGCCTGGGCATCCACCCTGCGGTCGGGAAGAAGGCGTTTGGTTCCTCGGGCGAGCCAATCCCCCACCCGCCGCCGGTCCGGACGACGGCGACGGGAGACTGTAACGGCGTACCGAGCCCGCGCAGGGGATCTGCGCGGACCGGGCTCAGGCGGCTAGCCTGGCGGGACCGCTGTAGTGGCCGGAGATGTGAACGACGACGTCGTGATCGCCGCAACTGGTCTGCCAGCACTCGAGGTCCCGGTTCCACAACAGGGTCAGGTGGTCGAAGGTGGCCTTCTCCACGGGGCCCTCGCACTGGATGTCCTGCGGATCGACGATGAGGGACACAGCATCCCGATCAACGACCGAGCGAACCTCAAACTGGCCTCGGAAGTGGCCGCAACCCTCGCAGCCGATCCCAAAGAGCTGTACGACCTCGCCCACTTTTGGGAGCTTGCTCATGCTACTTCTCCGAAACTGCTTGCCAACTACCCGGCCGAGCGCCCAATCGAATCCCGCGTCGACGCCCGACCGTAGAGGCTAGGGGTTACTACCCGATCGGAGCCCGCGGGGCGACCCCGACCATATCGACATGTTAGCACTTACTGAAGTCCCGCACAGTTAGGAACATGCGCATTTCGCGCCAAAACGGCGCCCCGCGCCAGCCAACGCCGCCAGAACAGTCGCGAGCCAAAGCAGAGACAGCTCGGCGGGCCTCCCCCAAACCTGACCGCTTGGAGCCCACCGCCGCTCAACCAAATGTCAGACGAAAGCAGCTCCCTTTGGGCCTGGCTCTTTCGTAATGGAGTCGAATTCCATTGGTCTCGGACAGCTCTCGGGCAATATAGAGCCCGAGGCCCGTGCCGCTGGCCTTGGTCGTGTAGAAAGGCGTGAACATCTCCCGCGCGGTCTCGTCGTCGATACCTGGCCCGTCGTCGCGCACCTCCACCACGGGCGTCTCCGGACCCTCGCCGCGTCCCAACCGGATCTGGATATGGGCCGGGTCGCCTGGCCGTCCCGCATGCAGCAACGCGTTCTCGCACAGGTTCGTGACGATCTGCTGCAGGTGGCGCGGGTCCACCTCCGCCAGGATCGGCGGCGGCTCGAACTGCAGCACGAGGTATTGCTCCTCGATCCCGTGGGACTCCCGAAATTCCTTGCAGAACTCCTCCAACCAGGCCGCAAGCTCCAGTTGGCGCGGGTCCACCTGATTGCGTCGCGACAGCTGCAGGACACTGCTCACGATCTCGTCGATGCGCCCGGTGTTGCGGCGGATAATGTCGATCAGGTGGCGGTCTTCGGCGGAGAGGTCCCTAGCCTCCTCCAACAGTTGGCTGGCCTGGGCGATGGCGCTCAGGGGATTGCGGATATTGTGGGCGATGCTTGCGGTGAGGATGCCCAGGGAAGCGAGCTTGATCTGCTGGGCCTCGCGAACCAGCTCCCGGTTGTCCCGCAGGTAGAGCAGTACCCCGGTGGCCCGGTAGTCGCCCAGGAGCTGCCGCGATGGCCTGATCTCCCGATCGCCAACCCGAATCACCCCACCTTGGAGAGCCGTCGGGCGCGCGTGCCCCGCCAGCCATTCGGCCACCTCCGGTGAGAGCCTGCCCAGCGGCGTGCCTGCCTCGGCGCCCATGGCGCCCAACAGATCCCTGGCCGCCTGGTTCATGAGCCGCAGCCGGCGATCGCCGTCGACCACCAGAATGCCTGTTCCCACATTCTCGATAATGAACTCGTTGAGCTTGGAGAGGTCGTCGATGTCCACCTTGCGGCGCGCCGCCAATTCCTCCATGTCCCGCAGTCGGCGATAGAGGAAACGAGCCATCAGCGCCACCGCAAAGAACACGACCCCTAGCAGACCGACCTGTGTGTAGGCGGATGCAGGGGCTCCGCCCTGGAGCTCGATGTAGGTTTGCTGGGTGATGACGGCCAGGGTCGCGAAGGCGGCGAACAGGAGGGACATGCGTCCCTCCATCATGAGGGCCCCCGCAGCCACCGATAGGGCGAGCAGCCCGCCAAGGCCACTGCCGACCCCTCCGCCCGCATGCATCAGGAGCGCGAAGGCGACGATGTCGGTGAAGACGGCCAGATAGACCTGATTCTCCCGTTTCAGCCACCCGGCATAGAGGTTGAGGCCGCTCATGAGCACCAAGATCGCGTAGATCACCAGCACCCACCGGGCAAGCTGGGCGTCCGCGGTGGCGACAATGGGAACTCTGACCGAGGGGGAGAAGGCCAGGGCAAGCCCGACGGCCAGGAACAGGCGGAACAGGAACAGCCAGCGCAGTGCGCTCCAGGTCGGATAGCCTCCCTGCCCCAATGGGCGATTGGGACTCCGTCGCAGCGCCCCATCGTTGGCCATCGGCGCGGGGGCCACGGGTTCCGGCTGGCTGATGCGTGTCATGGATTCGGTCCTCTCGCAGCCGCGACGAGGGTCATCGGCGACGCGTGGATACTCATCGCTTGGCGCCCCGAGACAAGAGCGTCCTTGCGTTCACCTGGCCGGAATACCGGTAAGGCAGGGTCAGGAAACCGTCCGCAATGGTCGCGGTGCCAGAGACGGTCCAGTCGATGGGCTCGTCCTTCATTGCCAGAGACGGCAACTGCTGGATCAGGTCGAGCAGGCTACCCGCCACCTCCACGTCCACCAGTTGGTCTCCGAAGGCCGGGATCTGTCGGTCAAGCGTACTCGCCCCCTGGGCCACTTCGCTCCCCTCGATCTGCAGCCGGCAGGTCATGGCCTTGATCGGCAAGGTGCGGTCGTTGGGGTTCCTGACCGCCAGGGTGACGACAAAGGTCTGTTGGGCCAGCGTGAGCTCTTTGACGCGCAGCCCAGCGAACGCCACCTCCGGCGCCTGCCAGGGCTCGCTCAGGCTGGCGCAGCCGGAAACCAGAACCGCGCACAGGAGCGCGAGACACCATCGATTGCGCCGCAGTCGAACAGGCATGGCGAGGTCACCGCAAAGTGCGATCAGCTCCAACGACGGTGTCGGTCATGCGGGACCGCCCTCGCCGATCAGCGCCAGGAGGCGTGCGAGCTCAGCGGCAGGGACATCCAAACCATAGCTCGCCCGCAGGTGCCGGTCGGCCTCGGCTTGATTGGCGGGAGGCGGATCCATCTGCCGTAGAAAGCCCCCGACGTCCTCCACGACGGCCCAGGGGTAGATCAGCCAGCGCCATTCGACGATGGCCCCGGCCGCATAGTCGGCGCGGACGGGGGAGATCGCCTTCTCGTGCAGGACGGCGGTGCGCACTTCCGCGGGGCCCAGCAAATCCAGGTGCACTCGCGCCGCCCGCAGCGTGTCGCCAGTATCGTTCACGTCATCCACCACCAACACGCGCAGGCCTTCGATGGGGATGCAAAGGGGGTATCGCACGGTGGCCGCCGATTCCATGGCAGCCGCCCCCCGGTAGTGCACCACGCGGATGCTCGTGAGGTTGAAGATGCCGAGAACATCGCACAGCACGCGGGCGGGGGCGAATCCGCCGCGAGAAATGGCCACCACCAGATGCGGCGCGAAACCGGAGACCCGCACCTTGTCGGCCAAGGTCCAGGCCAGATCGTGGACGGTTTCCCACGACACCAGTTCGCAACGCAGTTTCTCGGTCATCGCTCCAACCCCATGCGTCAGGCGTCGATCCGCCTCCAGTATCCGCCCCGCAACCAGCCCCACGCCATGACCCGACACAGGGCCCAGGCGATCGCTTCGGCCAGCCAGACAAAGGCGAGAGGGAGCGCGAGGACCATGGCCGCAGTGTAAGCGCTGCCGAGAACGCAGGCACTCACCAAGATCTGTCGCCCTGAATTCGGAGCGACGACCCGAGTCGCGCGTGGCCTGCCCGCAGGCACCTAGCCGAACGCGGCACCCTGGCCGACCCTCCGTGCCGCAACACGTCGGACGACCATTCCGCCGCCCGCGTGACCTACGGGGAGTGGTTGGGTGCCGCAGCATCCACCCCACGGACGTCTGATAAGATCAGACCATGAACAAGGTGCCGACAAGGGTCCCGCGACCTGCCCAGCAGGTCTTGGTCACCGCCCACCGCGGGAGCTCCGCCGAGGCCCCGGAAAACACCCTGTGCGCCATCCGTCTTGCCATTGCCCAGGGGGCCGACGGGGTGGAAATCGACGTTCAGGAGGCGGGGGACGGCACCCTGGTCCTGCTCCACGACGAGGACCTCCAACGCGTCGCTGGGGACCCCCGCGGCGTCTGGGAGTTGGACCATGCCGCCCTGGCCAAGCTGGAGGCCGGGGCCTGGTTCTCCCCCCGCTTCGCTGGCGAGCCCATCCCCACACTGGCCGAGGTCCTGGACCTTGCCCGCGGTCGGATCGGGCTCAACATCGAGCTCAAGCACCACGGACACGAGCAGCACCTGGTCGAGAGCGCCCTCGACCTCGTGCGGGCGGCAGGCATGGGTGGCGACTGCCTGTTGACGTCCGAAGATCTTGGCGCCTTGCGCCGGGTCAAGGATCTCGCGCCGCACATGCGCATCGGCTGGATCGTCGACGCCGACCCGGGGAATCCGCGCAACCTGGAGATCAGCGCCCTGAGCCTGCACCTGCCCCTGGCAACGCCTGGGCTCATTCGCGCCTGCCAGGCGGCTGGGGTCGAGACCCACGTCTGGACCGTGAATGAGCGGGTCGACATGGTCCGCCTGATCCGGCTCGGTGTGACCAGCATCATGACCGATAGGCCCGCCGTCCTGCGCAAGGTCCTCGCCGAGGGCGCCTAGCCGGCAGAATCTCGTGGCCCAGATCAGATGGCGCCGGGTCCCGGGCCCCGGGCCGCGGGGTACAATGCCGCCATGAACGATCACCCGGCCACACCCTACGCGGGCCTGAGCCCGGACCTGGTCCTGGATGCCGTGGAATCCCTGGGGCTGCCGGCGGACGGGCATCTGCTCGCACTCAATAGCTACGAGAACCGGGTCTACCAGGTCGGGTTGGACGAGGCCGAGCCCGTGGTTGCCAAGTTCTACCGCCCCAACCGCTGGTCGGACGCCGAGATTCTGGAGGAACACGCCTTCACCCAGGAACTTGCGGACCTGGAGATCCCGGCCATTCCGCCCATGGTCATCGGCGGCCAGACGCTGCACCGCTTCGCAGGCTTCCGTTTCGGCCTGTGGCCGCGCCGGGGCGGCCGCACCCCGGAGCTTGGCGACCCCGCCGTCCTGGAGTGGATCGGGCGCTTCATCGGGCGCATCCACGCCCTTGGGGCAGTGGAGCCCTTCCGTTACCGGCCGACGATCGACATCGCCGGTTTCGGCGAGGAACCGCGCGCCTTCCTGCTCAACAATGCCTGGATCCCCGCGGATCTGCTGCCGGCCTACAGCAGCGTCATCGACCACGCCTTGGCGGGGGTCCGAGCCTGCTTTGCGCGGGCCGGGCGGGTGGAGCACCTGCGCCTGCACGGCGACTGCCACCGCGGCAACATCCTCTGGACCGATGCCGGCCCGCACTTCGTGGATTTCGATGACGCGCGCATGGGCCCGGCGGTGCAGGACCTGTGGATGCTGTTGTCCGGGGAGCGGGCGGAGATGTCGGTGCAGCTCGGCCATGTGCTCGCCGGCTATGAGGACTTCCGCGAGTTCGACCCGCGGGAGCTGCACCTCATGGAGGCCCTGCGCACCCTGCGCCTGATCCACTACTCCGCCTGGATCGCCCGGCGCTGGGACGACCCGGCCTTCCCTGCCGCTTTCCCCTGGTTCAACGATCAGCGTTATTGGCAAGACCGTATCCTGGAACTGCGCGAGCAGATCGCGGCCATGGAAGAGGGCCCGCTTTGGGCCTTTCCCTAATAGAATCGCCCTCCGGCAAAGGTCCGCTGGACCGCGGCAATCCGCCCCCTGGGTATCCCACTTCCCTGTCAAGACCAGAGACCCCAAATGGCCGACCATCAACCCTGTCCCTGCGGCTCCGGGCACACGTTTTTGGCGTGCTGCGGGCCCTACCTCGACGGCACGGCCCTGCCGGAGACCGCGGAGGTCCTGATGCGCTCCAGGTACACCGCCTACACCCTTGGCGATGCCGCCTACCTGACCGCTACCTGGCACCCCACCACCCGGCGTAAGGATCTGGGGCTGGACGAGCCGGTCAAGTGGATCGGGCTGGAGATCCTGAGCTACGAGGCCGGCGGGCCTGGCGATACCAGGGGCCAGGTGGAGTTCATCGCCCGCTACAAGCTCGGCGGACGAGCCCATCGCCTGCACGAGGTCAGCCGCTTTCAGCGCCGGGAAGGGCGCTGGTACTACCTCGATGGGGACCTGGACCCAGGGACAGCACCAGGGCACCAGGGCGGCGGGGACTGACGCCAATGCCGCGCCGCAACGCCGCGCTGGCGTGGTTGGCCCTGCTCGCTGCCGGGGCCTGCACCCAGGGCCAGCCGGACACCGGGGCCGAGCGGCCCCTCCGCCACGACGCCCTGGTGGAGATCCAGGCCACCCCGGACTCCGCGCCGGTCAGGGTCGCCGTGGAGGTGGCGGACGATCCGCGGGAACACAGCGTCGGGCTCATGCACCGGCGCCTGGCCAACGATGGGGAGGGGATGCTCTTCGTCTTCCCGAAGGCCGCGCCGCGGGCGTTCTGGATGCGCAATACCCCGAGTTCCCTGGACCTGCTCTTCCTCGACTCGGAGTTCCGCCTGGTCGCCCTGATCGCGCGGGCGGAACCCATGTCCGATCGGGTGCTGAGTCCTGAGGCACCCGCCCAGTACGTCATCGAGGTCCCGGGGGGCTTCGCCGAGCGCCACGGCCTGGCAGTCGGGGACCGGGTGCGGATCAGCTGGGACCGGAACCAGGCGGCGCCCCGCCGAGGTGGGCCAACCGATCCCTGAGGCGGATCTAGACGGAGAGCTTCCCGGCCATATTGGCGTGGAAGATCGCCTTGTGCACATCCCCCAGGCTCAACACCCCCACCAGCTTGCCATCGTCGACCACCGGGATGCGCCGGAAACCGTGGCGCACCATGATGGTCGCCGCGCGCAGCAGGTGCATGTCCGAGGGGACAGACACCGGGTTGCGCGCCATGAGGGCCGAGGTCGGCAAGTCCAGGACGTTCTTGTACTCGCCCATGGCCTGGTCGAGGTCCACGTTGGCCATGCCCTCGGACATGAGGCGATCGATCTTGGGGAACAGACTGTAGAGCACGTCCTTCTCCGCGATCACCCCCACCAGCCGATTGTCCGAATCCACCACCGGCAGGCCGTGGAAGCGATAAAGGCACATGAGGGACGCGACCTCGATCACCTTGGTATCCGGACCAATGGTACGCGCGGAGCGGCTCATTGCGTCTGAGACTTGCATCTGTGGTTATCCTCCTCAGGAGTTGCTCGGAAATGGCCGCACCCGGCCGGGCTTCGCCCGCGGCGGCGCGCAAGGCGAACCCCCGGGAAGCTGGATTATAGCCGCTTTACGTCCCAGGACCGGGCCATCACGGGCGTCTCGGGAACGACGGCCGTCATCCCCGCCTCGGCCCAGCCTTGCCGGGCGCCAGTGGAAAGCGCTCCCCCGGGTGGGCGATGCGGTACCCCTCCTCGGCAATCCCGTCCCCCGCCGCCTCGGATTCGTAATGGTAAAAGACCATGCGCCGCCACTGCTCCTCCTTGTATTGGGCACGGATGTCGGCCAGGCCAGTGTGGGAGGGGTTCGCGCTCAGGGCGCAGTCGTGGAAAATGGGCTCGCCGTGCCCGGCGAAGCGGTTGAGAACCTCGGGGATGGGGCGGGTGTCGCCGGTGTAGAGGAAGCGCCCCTCCAGGGCAAGCCCGAAGGCCGAGAGCCAGTCGTGGTGCCGGGCGGGGAAACAGTCGAAGACCAGATCCAGGTGCCAGAAGCGCTCGGAGACTGGAATCAGGTGGAAGACATCCCAGAAGTTACGCCCGCCCTCGGCCAACAGGTTCGGATAGTCGGCCAGGCGCCGCTGGAGGACGGGAACCAGAGAGACGGGGACCAAGAGCCGCGGCGGCTCCGGTGGCCGCTGGGCGGTCGCCAGGCGGTAGAAGAGACCCTCCAGGCCGCCGACGTGGTCCAGGTGGGCATGAGTGATGAACAGCGCCCCTGGCAATCCGCCGTATCGGGACACGTAGGCATCCAGGGTGTCCGGCCCACAATCGATGAGAAGCATGGGCGCCCCTTCAGACTCCAACACCGCCGCCGAAGAGCCCAGGGAACGGGCGTTGGCATTGCCGACGCCGAGGAACCTCAATGCAAGCCCGGACATCACACCTCCGCCGCTGTTACGACCCGGCCGCCTGTGGCAAGCTGCACACCTGCCGGGTGCCGCGCCCGGGGAACTGCCCTGAAGGATAGCCGAGCATGGGCGCCCCCGACCAATCCCAGCGCGACTGTGGCGGACTCGATACCCTTCAGCCGACCTGGCCCCTGTGAGGCCAAGGTCGCCCAGTTCCGGCCCTGGCCGCGCCAGCGCGGCATCCAAGTTCGCGGCGAATCCGTAACCGTTCCGTAACCCGTTGTAAATACCATGGGCGCTTTGATGACGACCGACCCCGCCAGGAGTCTCATGGCCATGCCCACCGTACTCATCGTCGACGACGAGCCGGATATCCGCGAGGTGATCCGCTTCGCCCTGGAGGGCGCCGGCTTTCGCGTGTTCGAGGCCGGGCACGCGGAGGAGGCGCGTCGGTTCATCGGGGGCGAGGCCCCTGACCTGCTCCTGCTTGACTGGATGCTCCCCGGCCGCTCCGGCCTGGAGCTCGCCCAGCAGATCAAGCAGAGCGCGAAGACCCGCGGCCTGCCCATTATCATGGTGAGCGCCCGTGGGGAGGAGGAGGACCGCATCCGGGGCCTGGACACCGGGGCGGACGACTACATCACCAAACCCTTTTCCCCCCGGGAGCTGGTCGCACGGGTCAACGCGGTCCTGCGCCGCGCACGCCCCGAAGATGGCGCCGATACGGTCGAGATCGGCGGGCTCGCCATCGACCATATCAGCCGCCGGGTCAGCGCCAACGGCCAGCGGATCGACATCGCCCCGACGGAGTATCGCCTGCTGCATTTCTTCATGACCCACGCCGATCGGGCCTTCAGCCGCTCCCAACTCCTCGATCAGGTGTGGGGTGATCAAGTGTATGTGGAGGAACGCACCGTAGACGTCCATGTCCGCCGCCTGCGTAAGGCCCTGGAGCCGTCTGGTCACGATGGCCTGTTGCAAACGGTGCGTGGTGTCGGTTACCGATTCTCCGACAAGGGATAGGCCCCCGCAGCCGGCGCCGGCTCTGACCGAGGCCGGGACCGAGGCCGGGGCTCAACCGGCGACCGATGCCGGCTCGACCATGCGCCAGGCGGCACGGGTCGAGCTGGCCCTGGTGGTGGGCTTCGCCGCAGGCGGTCTGCTGCTGCAGCTGCTCGGGCTGCCGTGGGGACTCGCATGGTCCGCCGCACTGCTCCCCTATCTGGGCCGCAATCTGTATTACCTGCTGCGCCTGTCCACCTTGATCCGGCGCCGCCACCGACTTGCCCCCCCTTTTCCCCAAGGACTCTGGGGCGAGGTCTACCGCACCATCGCCCAGTACCAGGCCCGCCGGCGCAAGTGGCGCAAACGCCAGCTCCGCTTCACTCGCCGCTTCCGCGAGGCCGCCAACGCTGTGCCTGATGCCCTGGTCATCCTCGACCGCCTCCAGCGCGTCGAATGGGCCAATCCCGCTGCCGCCGCCCTGCTGGACGTGCAATGGCCCCGGGACGACGGGCGCCCGCTGACCGAAATCCTCGCGCAGCCACAGTTGGCCCCTTTGATCGAGGCCGGGGACTACGCCCAGCCCACCAACTTCGCTCCCCTCCACAACCGCGGCCTCATGCTCGCCCTGCGCGTCACGCCCTTCGGAGAGCGCAAGCGCCAGCGGCTGTTGGTGGCCCGCGACACCACCAAGGTCTACCACCTGAACATGATCCGCCGCGACTTCGTTGCCAATGCCTCTCACGAGCTGCGCACGCCGTTGACGGTCGTTGCCGGATTCCTGGAGAACCTGGCTGACGCCCCGACCACCCCGGCCGCCCATCGCCGCCCCCTGGAGCTCATGCGCAAGCAGAGCGAGCGTATGCGCACGATCATCGAGGACCTGCTGACCCTGTCGCGTCTGGAGATGGACGAGCACCCCGCCGACCTGGCACCGGTGGACGTGGCCGAGGAGCTGCGCGTGATCCTCAACGAGGCTGGCGCCTTAAGCGCCGGGGCACATCGCTTCGAGGTGGATATCGACCCAGAGCTGATGCTGATGGGCAACGCCGTGGAGCTGCGCAGCGCCTTCTCCAACCTGATCTACAACGCCGTCAAGCACACCCCTCCCGGCACGCTGGTACGGGTTACCTGGCGCCAGGGGCCCGAAGGCGCCATTTTCTCGGTGCAGGACAACGGCCAGGGCATCGCCCCGGAGCATATCCCGCGCCTGACCGAGCGCTTCTATCGGGTGGACAAGGCGCGCTCGCGCGACTCCGGGGGGACCGGACTCGGGCTTGCCATTGCCAAGCACGTCCTAAACCGGCACGACGCCCGGCTCGTCATCGCCAGTGAGCCCGGCCTGGGCAGCACCTTCACCTGCCGCTTCCCGCCGGGGAGTGCGATCTACGAGGACCTGGCGGAGCCTTGCGCTCCGGCACCTCGGGCTCAATCCCGGGGCTGAGGGCAGGGACCGGATGCGCCGCCACCCTCCCCCACGCGCGGCGCGGACCCCACCGCGCCCCCGGCGTCTGCCTCCTCACCGTACAGCCAGGCCAACAAGAGCTTGTAGCCGAGCACCAGAACCACCGACCCGACGAACAGGCCGATGATCCCGGAGGTCAGGAACCCCCCGATGGCGCCGACGAAGATCACCGCCATGGGCACCGCCACCCCGCGTCCCAGCAGGATGGGCTTGAGGATGTTGTCCAGGGCCCCGACAAACAGGCTCCAGATCAGGAACAGGACGAAGGTGATCGGGTCGACCTGGGAGAAGACATAGATCAGGATCGGGATGGTGACCGGGAAGATCCCCACCTGCACCACGCTCAGCAGCAGGCAAAGCAGGGCCCAGAGACCCGCGGCCGGGACTCCCACCGCCAGAAAGCCCAGGCCAGCCAGGAGGGCCTGGATGAACGCGACCCCGAGAATCCCGCGGGTCACGCTGCGCACCGTCGCCTCGGCCAGGCCCGCGAACTGCACCCCGCGCTCGCCGGCCAACCGCCGGGCGATGGCGCAGGTGGCCCGCTCCCCCGCTTCGTCATGGGCCAGCAGGACCCCCGCGATGACAATGGCGAAGACGAACTGCAGGAGCCCCACCCCCAGCCCGGCCGCCGCACCGAGCAACCAGGACGCCGCCGCTCGAATCTGCGGGGCAACCTTGAGCAGGGCCGACTCCAGGTTGTTCGCAGCCCCAGACCAGAAGTCATGGACCGGCTCTCCCACCACCGGCCAGCCTGCGACCCCGGCCGGCGGCGGCGGGATCCGGATGGTCCCCTGGTCGAAGCCATCCATCAGGTCGCGCACCCCGTTGACCAGGGTCCCGCTCAGCACGAAGGTCGGCACCACCAGGACGATCAGCCCGATGAGCACGAAGACGACCGCCGCCAGCACCTGGCGTTCACCAAGCAGGGCGCGTAAACGGACATGGGCTGGGTGGGCCGCCACGGCGATGATGAGGCCCCAGACCATGGGGACAACGAAGGGCTCCATGATCCGAAAGCACCAGGCCGCCAGCAAGGCGATCAGTCCGATGCGGACCGTCGCTTCCACCATGCGGGCGAGGAAGGTGTCGTCGTCAACAGCACTTGGGGTCATCGGATCTCAAACCTCAGCAGGAGGACGTGGGCATGTTAGCAGCCCCGAGCGGCTGGTGCCTGGCCGCCGGAGCCCTGGCCCAGGCCCCGGCTCGGGGCCCCGACCTGGGACCCCGACCTGGGCTAGGGCTGCGCGCCAGCGGCGCGGAGGGTTTATGATGGGCGCCTGGGAGGACCAACCGCGGCAGCAAACCCCATCCAATGCCGCAGACCAAAGCCGCGCCCGAGCGCGAGGAGTCACCCCGGATGACCTACTCGACCTATGTCGTCGTCAGCGGCCTGGTCTTTCCCGAATCGCCCCGCTGGCATCAGGACCGCTTCTGGTTCACAGACCAGTTTGCCGGGCGCGTCATGACCCTGACCCTCGATGGCGTGCTCGACACCGTGGCCGCCCTCCCCGACCACGCCGGCGGGCTGGGCTGGCTCCCGGACGGCACGACCCTGGTGGTGGGCATGACCGAGCGGCGCCTCCACCGCTCAAAAAAGGGGTCAGAACCCTTTTGTGCACAAAAGGGTTCTGACCCCTTTTTTGAGCTCACCTTTTTTGAGCTCCACGCCAACCTCGCCGGGTTGGCCGGCTTCCATTGCAATGACCTCCTGGTGGACGCGCAGGGCGGGGCCTATGTCGGCAACTTCGGCTACGACATCTTGGGCGGGGCGCCGACGGTCTCGACCAAGCTGATCCGGGTGGATCCGGACGGACGTGCCAGGGCGGTCGGCGGACCCCTGGTCTTCCCCAATGGCATGGCCCTCACCCCGGACGGGGCCACCCTGATCGTCGCCGAGACCTTCGCCCGGCGCCTGTCGAGCTTCCAGGTCTCCCCCGACGGGGACCTTAGCGACCACCGCACGTGGGCGGACCTGGGCACCGCGACGCCGGACGGCATCTGCCTGGACGCCGAGGGGGCTCTGTGGGTGGCAAGCCCGACCACGAGGCAGCTCCTGCGGGTCCGCGCGGGGGGCGCGGTGCTGGATCGGGTCGAGACCTTGGGGGCCCCCTACGCCTGCATGCTCGGCGGACCAGACCGCCGCATCCTCTATGTCTGCACCGCCGAGACGCATGACCCGGCGCGGGCGCTGGGCAACCCCAGCGGCCGGATCGAGGTGGTCAACGTCGCCGTCCCGGGCGTCGGCCTGCCCTAGGTCCCCGATGTCCGCCAGCGTTCCGACCCCGTCCGTCAACGCCGAGCATGCCCGCCTGGAGGAGCAGCGCCGCGGGATCGCGGACTGGCGTCTTTGGGGCCCCTATCTGGCGGAGCGCGCCTGGGGGACGGTGCGCGAGGACTACAGCGCCGACGGCAACGCCTGGGCTTACTTCGACTACGACCAGGCCCGTGCTCGTGCCTACCGTTGGAGCGAGGACGGGATGGGGGGCATCTGCGACAACGGCCAACGCCTGTGCCTGGCCTTCGCGCTGTGGAACGGGCGTGACCCCTACCTCAAGGAACGGGCCTTCGGGCTCAGCAGCCGCCAGGGAAACCGAGGGGAGGACGTCAAGGAGTGCTATTTCTATCGCGACGCCACCCCCAGCCACAGCTACCTGCGCTACCTCTACAAGTACCCCCAGGCGCCCTTCCCCTACGCCGAGCTGATCGTCGAGAACGCCCGCCGCGGGCGCACCGACCCGCCCTTCGGGCTGATCGATACCGGGGTCTTCGCGGATCACCGCTACTGGGACCTGGAGGTCTTCTACGCCAAGGCATCACCGGAAGAAATCCATGTTCGCATCGACCTGCACAACCGCGGCCCCGAGCCCGCGGCTGTCCACCTGTTGCCGACGTTGTGGTTCCGCAACACCTGGTCCTGGGGGCGCGACAAGGAGCACCCCCACCTGTGCGCCGAGCCCCCGCCGCAGGGGGCCCAATGGGCCGTGCGTGCCGAGCACGCCGACCTTGGCACCTATTACTTTTACGGGGCCCAGCCCGCAACGTCCCTGTTCACGGAGAACGAGTCCAACGTCGCCCGTCTCTGGGGCAGCCCCAACGCCCACGCCTATGTCAAGGACGCCTTCCACCGCCACGTCGTGGAGGGCGAGGAGGGCGCCGTCAACCCGGCCCTCGCCGGAACCAAGTTCGCCGCCTGGAGCCGGTGGGAGGTTGCCCCCGGGCGGCATGCCCAGGTGGACCTGGTCCTCAGCCGCGCCCCCCTGCGGCATCCCTTCGCCCGCACGGAACGGACCCTCGCGGCGCGCCAGTCCGAGGCCACCGTCTTCTACGACGACCTCCTCCCAGAGGCCAGCACCGGGGACCACCTGATCCTGCGCCAGGCCCTGGCCGGGATGATCTGGGGACAGCAGTTCTACCACTACGACGTGGACCGCTGGCTCTTCGGAGACCGCGTCGCCCCGCCGGACAGCCGCCGCCGGGGCCGCAACAGACACTGGCGACACCTCAAGGCGGCCGACGTCCTCTCCATGCCCGACACCTGGGAGTACCCATGGTTCGCGGCCTGGGACCTGGCCTTCCACTGCGCGGCCCTGGCCCTGGTGGACCTGGACTTCGCCAAGGACCAGATCGAGCTCATGGTCTCGGACCGCTTCCTCCACCCCAACGGCCAGATCCCCGCCTACGAGTGGTCCTTCGGCGACGTCAACCCCCCGGTCCACGCGATGGGGGCGCTCAAGGTCTTCCGCGCCGAGCGGGTGCAGCGCGGGACGGGAGACCTCGACTTCCTGGAGCGGGTCTTCCACAAGCTGCTGCTCAACTTCACCTGGTGGATCAACCGCAAGGATGCCGGCGGCCAAAACCTTTTCGAGGGCGGCTTCCTCGGCCTGGACAACATCTCGGTCTATGACCGCTCCCGCCCCCTGCCCCCCGGTTACAGCCTCAAACAGGCGGACGCCACCGGCTGGATGGCCATGTTCTCGCTCAACATGACCCTGATGGCCTTGGAGCTTTGCGCCAAGGACCCGGCCTTCGAGGACATGGCCGTCCACTGCTTCAAGCAGTTCCTGGCCATCGCCGCGGCCATCGCCGGGACCGAGGAGAGCGGCACCCCCTCCCTGTGGGACCCCGAGGCCGGCTTCTTCAAGGACCTGCTGGTCTGCCCGGACGGGACCACCCAACGCATCGATGTCTACTCCTGGGTCGGGCTCATCCCGCTCTTCGCGACCGAGGTCGTCGACCAGCGCCTGCTGGCCAGGGCCCCGCGCTTCCAGGCCCTGATGGCCGAAACCAAGGGCGGGCGCTTTCAGGGGAGCACCGTCTGCGCCTGCCCGGACTCGGAGAACGACCGCGGCGAGCACCTCCTGGCCCTGGTGGACCACACCATGCTCCCGCGCATCCTGGAGCGCCTGCTCGACGAGGACCAGTTCCTGTCACCGCACGGGGTGCGCAGCGTCAGCCGCCTCCACGCCACTCAGGTCGACCTCGGCACCATTCCGGGCATCGGCCGGGCCCTGATGGAGTACGTCCCCGGGGAGGCCGAGTCGCCGCTGTTCGGCGGCAACTCCAACTGGCGCGGCCCGGTCTGGCTGCCGACCAATTACGCCCTGATCCAAGCCCTGGAGAAGTACCACCGCTTCCTCGGCCCAGCCTTCCGGGTCCCGGTCGCCTGCCTGGGCGGGGAGCTCAAGCACCTGGGCGAGATCGCCACCCTGATCGCCGACCGCCTGGTGGACCTCTACCGCCGCGACCAGCACGAGGCCGTCCCGGCCCTGCACCGCGACGCCCCTTTCCAGGATGATCCCCTGTGGAAGGACCTCTATCTGTTCTACGAGTACTTCCACGGCGAAACCGGCCAGGGGCTCGGAGCCGCGCATCAAACCGGCTGGACGGGGCTGCTGGCCAACCTGGTCATGCGCCGCTACCGGAAGGACATTGCCCCCTGGAGCAGACTGGATGCCGGAACCGAGGCCCCGGCTCGGGTCGAGGACCTGGCATGAGACAGCCGCTCGGCCCGAGGCCCGTTCCAGGCGACGGAGCGAGGGCTCGATCATGAGCGAGGCGAAGCTCCCGCCGGAGGCTCACGCGCAACTGGCGGCAGTGACCGACGGTGCGTTACGGGTCGGGCCGCTCCAGGGCATCCCCGGCCTGTTGCGGGATTTGGGAGCAGACCGCGACCGGGTCTTTGCGGCGGCCGAGTTGAATCCCGGTCTGCTGGACGATGCCGAGGGCACGATCCCCTTCAGCGCCCTTGGCCGCCTCATGTCCCAGTGTGTCGAGCACACCGGCTGTCCCCATTTCGGGCTTCTGCTCGGTGAGCGGACGGGACTCCCGGCCCTTGGGCTCGTGGGGCATTTGGGCCAGCACTCGCCGGACCTGGGTACGGCACTGCGCAGTATGATCCTGCACCTTCACATCCACGATCGGGGCGCGATCCCAAGCCTGACTGTCGAGAACGGCTGCGCGGTCGTTGGCTACTCCATCTACCAGCCCGCGGCCGAGGCCACGGCCCAGATCTACGATAGCGCCATCGCGATCACCAACAACATCCTGCATACCCTCCACGGGCCAGGCTGGCATCCGTCGGAAGTCCTCCTAGCCCGCGCCAAACCGCCGGATCCGGAACCCTACCAAAAGGTCTTCCAAGCGCCCGTTCGGTTCGGTGCCGAACAATCCGCCGTGGTCTTCCCAGCCGCCTGGCTCGCCGACCCGGTCCCCGGCGCGGACCCCAACCTGCTCAGGGAAATCCAGGGCCGGATCGCCGCCATCGAGTCCATGGGCGGCGGCGACATCGCGGTCCAGGTCCGACGAGTCCTCTGCAACCTGCTGCTCCGTGGCCAGCCCACCCTGGACGACGCGTCCCAGATCTTTGCCATCCACCGCCGCACCCTGAACCGCCGCCTCAGGGAGAACGGCGTCACCTTCCGGCAGCTCCTGGACGAGGTGCGGCGGCAGCGGGCCAGGCAATTGCTGCGGGACACGGACCTGCCCGTCCTGGCGATCGCCGAGACCCTCGGTTACGCGGATGCCCCAGCCTTCACCCGCGCCTTTCGCCGCTGGTCCGGGACGACACCGACGGCCTGGCGGACGGATCGAAGGCGCGTCTGACCCCCGCCGCAGCGGTTCCGGCGCGCCGCGCTCCCGGATCCATGCAAGCGCCGCCAAACTGTCGCGAAATGACAAGCGGCTTGGCCCGCCGCCATGCAGAATGCCATCCTCCTGAATCGTTCTCGGCAGACCGAGTCACCGGGCGGGACCCCACGGCGACGGCCAGCCGCAGCCGCATCGGACATCAAGAGGTTGAAACGACGCAAGCAAGAAACGTGAACGCCGCTGTGGCGGCCCTGACCCTCGGGGCACTGACGGCGACGGCCCCCGCCCTGGCGGCGGTCGATCCCTACGACGGGGCCTGGCACTTCAGCCTGACCCCCTACCTGTGGCTGCCGAACATCAACGGCAGCGTCGATGCGCGCCTCCCGGCCCTGCGCACCGCCGCCGGGGATGTCCTGCGGGATGTGAACCTCAGCGCCGAGGTGGGCCCCAACGATTATCTGGAGAATCTCAGTTTCGCGGGCATGGTGACCGGCGAGGCCCGCAAGGGCGAGTGGTCCGTCCTCACCGACCTCATCTACATCGACTTCGGCAACGAGCGATCGAAGGTTCGCAACATCACCGGACCCGACGGCCGGCCGCTGACCGCCGTCAGCCGCGACGTCACCACTGGCCTCTCCGCCACCGTGTGGACGCTCGCGGGCGCCTACACCGTCGCGCGTGCGCCGACGTGGAACTTCGACGTCCTCGCCGGGTTCCGCTACGTCGGGCTCGACACGGAGCTGAAGTGGGACCTGACCGGCTCCCGGGACTTCCTGGACACCTCGGGGCGGAGCACGCAGAACCGCACCGAGTGGGACGGCATCGTTGGCGTCAAAGGC
>Ga0209254_10001570_pt1 | contig 20545 bp, 14 predicted proteins | sample FrelakmetDIP11DI_FD_187148 | JGI IMG/M metagenome (GOLD analysis project Ga0209254, IMG submission 187148) | Freshwater lake sediment microbial communities from the University of Notre Dame, USA, for methane emissions studies - DIP11 DI (SPAdes)... | ecosystem: Environmental > Aquatic >...
TCCGGCGCCGACCCCGACGCCCACCGCGTCCAATCGTGCCCCGACGATCACCGGCTCGGCGCCGAACAAGGTCAACGTCGGTCAACAGCTCGACTTCCGACCGACTGCCAGTGACGCGGACGGCGACCCGCTGACGTTCTCGGCGACCAACATCCCCAGCTGGGTCGTCTTCGATTCCGGCACGGGCCGGCTCAAGGGCACCCCGACCGCGACCGACGTCGCGAGCTACAGCCGCATCGGGATCACGGTGAGCGACGGCAAGGCATCCGCCACGCTGACCATCGCCAGGCTCGACGTGGTGCAGAGCTCCGGAGGGACGGCTACCCTCAACTGGGTGCCGCCGACAGTGAACGCCGACGGCACCCCGCTCACCGATCTCGCGGGCTACACGATTCGTTATGGCACGAATCCTGGGACGCTCGACCAGATCATCGAGATCAGGAACCCGGGCCTCACCACCTACGTCGTGGAGAACCTGGCGCCGGCCACTTGGTACTTCGCCATTAGCTCGGTGAACTCCGAGGGCGTCGAGAGCCAGACGACTGGCGTGGCGTGGACGCAGATCGGCTGACCCGGGCGCTGCGGACGACCGTCACGACATCGCGGTTTTTCGCATGCGCACATGGCGAAGCCCGTCGCGTCATTCTGATCGATCCTTCCCCATGAGCCGTCGACGGCTCGGGCATTTGGGCCTCAGTCAATGAGGCTACAAGATCCAAATCGAGGCTTTCACGCATCCGGCGCCAACAATTCTGACGCGGGGTAGGACGGGCCAGGGCCGGATGGTGGTCGGCGGTCAGTGCGATCCGATCCTCCACCGCGCAAACCCACCTGCGCCGCCCATAGTCCTCGTATCAATTATGAAAGCGAGCACCGCGCGGCGGCGAGCTCCAGCCAGTTCCGCTGGCACATCAAATCAACTAGTCTGAACAGACTATCCCAGCCGGCACGCCATGAGTAGAAGTCAGAATGGAAACCCAACCAAACCAAAGACTTACCAAGGAAGCGAGCTTTCAGAACCGTCGCGTTATCGCAAAACACGATGGTCATGCGGAAGCGCGTGACAGATTTTACTACCTCACAGAGCGTGCAGTTGCCGACTACCGGTCTCATCTTGAAGCTGTTTCAGCAAAGTCGGTTCTAGTCGTCGGCTGCTCTGAGGGCGGCGTAACGCCGCTGGCGCGGAAAGGGGCAATTGTGGTTGGCATCGACATTTCCGATGCCGCCATTGCCAAGCTCACCGACGCAATCGCAAAGGAAGGCTTGGCCGAGCGCGCCACTGCGCGCGTCATGGATGCCCACAATCTTGATCTACCGGATGACAGCCTCGACATCATCTGCTGCTCCGGCGTACTACACCATCTTGATATCGAGAGAGCGGCGCGATCTTGGGCGAGAGCCCTCAAGCGGACCGGGTACGCGGTCATGCTCGAGCCAATGGCCTTGAATCCATTGATTGCGCTATACAGGAGACTAACTCCGTCAATGCGCACCGAGGACGAGCATCCTCTACGCCCGAAGGATTTTCGAATTCTCCGTGACTATTTTGAATCGGTTGAAGTCCGCGGTTACGTCCTAACTTCACTCGCGTCCCTCATTTGGGCGTTTCTTCCCAACGTCTGGTCTCTGAAGGAGCGGTCGCAACGTCTGCTTGAAGCTCTGGATGATTGGCTACTGAGAGCCTTCCCAACGCTGACCTACATCTGCTGGACGTCGGTGATTGTGCTTGCAGCTCCCCGCAAGACGGAGAAGTGAGCGCAAGAACAGTTAGCATGACCGCGTGGGCCGCACGATGAAATAGCATACCGTCGGGGGTATCCACTGCCGGCGCGTCGTGAGCGTCTTGCTAGTGCAGGGTACGAATTACGATAGGCTTCTCGGCGCCACAAGTGCACACGTCAAACAGTGAGACCAAGGCTCAGCACCTTGTCGGAGCTAGATAGTAGTGGATTTTGCCCGCAACCTTAAGCATTAGCGCATGTTTGACTAGTCCTCGAATCTGAAACGGACGATATCGGAACGACGGATATCGTTCTTGGAGGCCCGACTTCGAGAACAGTTCCAGCCAGCCGCGCTCTGATTGAAAACAGACGCCTACGCCCGCTGTGTTGGCGTGCCTGCCAACCAGCCTGGCAATCGCAGGCGTTTCTATTGATGTAAGACGATAGATAAGCCAGGAAGAGATGTTTGTGTCACCGATGCCTTGGTATCGATTTTCGCCGACGCAAAGCAGACCGCCATCATTTAGCGCTGAACAACAGACTTGCAGCGCGCTGATGATGTTCCGTCGAGACTCCTGATAGGTGCGTCCTACCAAGTGGTGCAGCATCCAGTTGATGGAAATCAAATCAAACCGGCGCCCCGGCACTAGTGTGCGCAAGTCGAATATGCTCCCTTCCAGTAGCGTCTTTCGTTCACTCACCGTGTTCTGCGCCAACAAATGACGGGAAACATCGATGACTGTGGAGGTCCAATTTGGAAATTCCCCCAATACCGCATCGGTAAATGAGCCATTACCGCCGCCGGCGTCCAGCATTCGCACAGGTCGCGCGCCAAAATGCCGATTCAGCACGGCTACCTTTGCAGCAAACTCCGCCGGCGAGTGATACTCGGTATCGAACGTGGCGTTTTGCGCCTCCGAGAGCACCCGTTGTTCTATGTTCGATGACATTCGTTCCGTCCGTTGCTTGATGTAGTCTTTCTAGCCGAATTTGCCGGCCGGATCCACGCGATTCCGCCGGCACCGCCAGCGTCTGCTATCTGGCAGACGGGATGTGCGGTCAACGATGGACTTTCTTAACGTAATATGCACCTCATCGCATAGTTCCCGTGCGGCATGTCACATGATCGATGCCCCGCACCGCGCCGGCGGCCAACCGGCGGCGCCGGCGCGCTACATTCGTTCATTCGGTACTATGGCCGCATGAGCGGACGTGACCTGAGTTGGACCCCTTGGAGCATGATCGGAGACGACTGAAGAATGATTAGCATACGTCAGTGGGCGATTATCTCTGTTGTGCCGCTCCTCGGCATGCTGCCGCCCGGGTCCGCATGGGGGACGGAGGAACCGAGCGCACCGCCAGACGATTTGGTCGTAACGTGCGGCGCTCCGCCACCGGGCCATCTAATTCGAGGCAGGCGCGACTATCGCGATGGCAACCTGAACAGCGTGAATCAGCGCGATTTCCTCTCTATGGAACGAGTCCATCTCCGTCCGGCCAGAGCGCGTGTCAGTTCGGGCAAGAATCTTGACTGGGACGTGATGAACAACTTGCACTTCATCCTTTCCAAGGTTCCGAACCACGAGCCTGCACTTCGCGTTCTGATCGACTGGGATTTGATGGGCGGCCGACATCACAGTCAGGAGTTCGCGGCGCCGGTCTGCTACCTTGTTTGGGCAGCTCAATTCGCGCCTGATGACGTGGTGGTCTGGAACTTCGGTGGCTTCTACTTTCAGCGCAAGGGGGACACGCTCCGCGCCATGCAGTGGTGGCAGCAAACTCTGCTCATTGATCCGTCGAATCCGGACGTTCACTACGCGCTCGGACTAATCGCATTCGAGAGCGGCGACTACCAGCAGGCGCGGTCCCACGCCCAGGCCGCCTACGCTGGTGGCTATCCGCTGCCGGCGCTGCGCGACAAGCTGAAGTCCGCTGACCAGTGGCAGGAGCCGCCTGCCGTGGCCGCCCCGCATGGGCAGTGATCTGTGCCCAATCTGCCTGGCATCACCTGTGGCGCGGGCGCCCCAACGTCTTTCGTAACGCGCCGATGCTGACCGCCGCGTTTTTCGTGCTGCTGTACCTGGCGGGCTGCCTGATCGCACTCGTCCGGGGCCCCATTTACGGACTCATGACGTACGTTCTGGTGCTCTACGTCAGCCCATCGGACCGCTGGTGGGGCAAGGGCCTGCTGGCTGATATCCGTTGGGCAATGATCGCTGCGGTGATCACCATGATCGCGCTCTTGCTTCACCGCACCAAGCCGCCGCCGCTACCGTTCCTCAGACAGCCAATGGTGCTGGGGCTGATCTTGTTCGTCACCTGGGTGAGTATCCAGAGCTTCTGGGCGCTGGAGCCGGAATCGCACAATTCACTGCTGGTCTATTACGTGAAAATCGTGGTCGCGGCATACCTGATCTACCGGTGTCTCGATTCCACCGAGCACGCGAAGCTATTCCTGTGGGCCCACGTGCTCGGGTGCATTTACCTCGGCTGGGTTGTGCACACGACCCACACGGGAGGGCGCTTCGACAACTTCGGCGGCGCGGGGATCGGCGATAGCAACGCCGGGGCACTGGCGATCGTGACCGGCGTGCTCTCGGCGGGCGCGCTGTTTCTCGCCAGCGGAACGGGCGCCCGGCTGGTGCTGGTCGTGACAGCTCCGCTCATGGTCAATGCGATCATCGCGACGACGAGCCGAAGCGCCTTCCTGGCGTTGCTGGCCGGTGGACTCGTGTTCAATCTATTTGCGCCGCGCCAGTTCCGCCGCTGGGTATTCGGGCTGTCCATCTTCGCATTCGGCGGGTTCCTGTTCCTCGCCAATCCCGACTACTGGGGCCGGATCGAGTCAATTCAGCACAAGGGCGCGCAGGTCGAGGGCGTGGACACCGGTCACAAGCGGCTGGTGCTCGCTCAGGCGCAGTTCGAGATGTCGCGCGAATACCCTCTCGGCTGTGGATCGCGGTGCACCGACATGCTGAGTCCGCTCTACCTCCCGGAGACGCAACTCGCCGCCACCACCGGCAGGCGATCGTCACACAATACGTTCCTCACCATGCTGGTCGAGCAGGGCATCCCGGGGGCGATCCTGTACCTCGGCATGGTCGGGTGGATCATTTCCTTCCTGCGATCGGCGTCGCGGCCCGTCTCGACGTCGCCCAACGAGGCGACGCTGCTTATCCCTGCCGTGGCGGGCAGCCTGGTCGCGATCCTGGTCGGCGACCTGTTCGTGCAGTATCCGAAATTCGAGATCCGGTTCTGGTTCCTGACGCTGGGGATGGTGCTACTCGGCATGGTGACGGCCCGCAGTGTTGCGACGGACCCTGCGCCGACAGCGGCAACGGGCACGACCAAGCCGGTCGTGAACGGAATCCCGGCAAGGCGCGCGTAAGGCCTGACGATACGCGGACCGCGGCGACCTCGACGATCACCGCCGGCGGCCTGCGAACATGAGCAGCGATGATCACCAGAAGAGAAAGGCTCGAGAAAGCCTACAAGCACCTGCGCAACCTGGCGGTCGGCCGTCGCGGGAACGCGATCCCGGTGCTCATCTTCGGCGAGCAGCGGTCCGGCACCAACATGCTGCTCGATTGCTTCAGGCTCTCGCCAAGGACCGCAATCTACAACGAGACGGACGTTGACGCGTTCGTCGACTACGAGCTGCGCGACCTCGGCGTCATCGCCGACCTGGTGCGGCGTTCCCCTGCGTCGCACGTCGTGCTCAAGCCGACCGCCGATGGCAACCGCGCGAGCGAGATCCTCGACGCGCTCAAGGGTTCGCGTGGCGTCTGGATCTACCGGCGGTACCAGGACGCGGTCACCTCGGCCCTGGCACTGTTCCGCGAGACCAGCCTCGAATACCTGCAGAAGATCGCGACTGGTGCACCCAACGCACGTTGGCGCGCCCTCAACCTGTCTGCTGAGGACATCGCGTTGGTCGACGCACACCTTGCCCGCGGGATCTCGGAGGCGTCGGCGCGGGCCCTGATCTGGTACATACGCAACGGCTTCTACTTCCGGCTGGGACTGGACCGTCGATCCGACGTGCTGCTGATCAACTACGAGGAACTCGTAGGCGATCCGGCCGCCGTGGTGGCGCGCACGTTCGACTTCGTCGGCCTGGACTTCGAACAGCGCTACGTGACACGAGTGTTCGGCAGTTCCGTGGGGCGGCGGCCGACTCCGGACCTAGGCCCCGACATCGCCGCCCTGTGCGACAGATTGATGGAGCGGTTTGCGCGACGCTCCGCATGACCAGGGACCGATCCTCGTGAGTCCACCGCTTCACCTCGAGACCGTCACGAACGCGGCGGCGTTCGCCGCGCTGCAACCGCATTGGTCGCAGCTCGTCGAGCGTGCCGCGAATGCCAGCACCTTCCTGACGCCGGAATGGCTGCTGTCGTGGTGGGAGGCTTACCAGCCGCCGGCACAGCTGCACATCCTGACCGTCCGCCGGGGCGACGAGCTCGTCGGCGTCGCCCCCCTGATGATCGTCCGGGAGAAGCGCCTCGCCATCCCGGTGCGCTGCCTGAGATTCATCGGGGACGGCAGCAGCGAGACCGACCACATGGACTTCGTGCTGCGGGAGGATCTGCAGGACCCTGTTCGAGCAGCGCTGCTCGACGCCATGGAGTCCCTGCCCTGGGACCTCGCGGTGTTCAGCAACGTCCCGGAGCAGTCGGCTTCGGCGCCGCAATTGATGGCGTGGGCGGAACGCCTGCGATACCGGCGGGAGCAACTCCCGGTCGCCTGCCCGGTGCGTACCCTGCCGGATTCTTACGAGGCCCTTCTCGCGACGATGCCGTCGCGCTTCCGGACTTCGGTGCGCTCGACACGGCGCAAGCTCTCCGCCGCCCACCTGCTTGAATTCGGCCTGCACGATGATCCGGCCGGGTTCCCGGATGCGCTGGACACGCTGTTCGTTAACCACGAGTCGCGCTGGCGAGCCCGCGGACAGTCCGGTGTGTTCGTCAACGAGCGGCGGCGGGATTTCTACCGTCGACTCACACAGCGCTTGCACGAGCGGGGTGCCCTGCGCTTCTTCTTCCTGCGGCTCGACGGTCGCATCGTTGCGCAGGAGTATTGCTTCGCGCACGACGGCATCGTCTACCTGCTTCAGGAGGGTTTCGACTTTGAACTCTCCAGGCAGAACGTGGGCAATGCCCTGCGGGGCCACGTGTTCGAGTACCTGATTTCGCAGCGCTATCGCGCCTATGATTTCCTCGCGGGTGTCAGCCGCCACAAGCTCAACTGGGCCGATGCCACGCCCAACGACGTGACCGTGACCATCGGTCGATCGAACCTGCGGGGCTGGCTCGGCTTCCAGGCGCCCCGTATCGTCGAGGCCCTGAAGGACCGGCTGCGCCCGCTGCGCGATCGCTTGCGGCGTTTCTCGGCCGGCAACGTGCCGGATGCTGCACCTGAGCATCCCGAATCATGACGCGCACGCCAGTGGTGGTGCTGAACATACATTATTCGGGACTCGGCATCGCCCGGGGCCTGGCACCGCACGGCGTCCCTGTGTTCGGGCTGAGCGCCCACCCGGAGTTTCCCGGCAGTGCCTCTCGGTACTGTAGCTTTCACGAGGCGCCCGACTCGTTGCTCAACCCGAACGGTCTCGAGGACTTCCTGCTGCAATTCGCGCGTCGGTTCGACTTGCGCCCGATACTGTTTCCGACCCGCGACCACGACATCGAGTTCCTGCTGGCACGACGTACGAGCCTGGAGGGCTCCTACCTGATTCCCATGGCGCCCCGCGAAGTCATCGAGCGGGCCATGAACAAGGATCGTTGCTTCGAGGCGGCACGCGACTGCGGCATCGCCCTCCCACGCAGCCATACGGTGCGCAGTGGCGCGGAGATCCGCAACCTGCGCGGGGAGATCTCGCTGCCCGTCATCGTGAAGCCACTGTATGCGAAGCAATGGCGCAAGCCAGGCATCTGGGAGGCGGTAGGAAGGGAGAAAGCCGTCCAGATCGACGCCTGGGAGGAACTGGAGGCCTTCTATCGGAGGCTGGAGCCGATGGACCCCGTGGTCACCGTGCAGGAATACGTGCCGGGACCGGAGTCGAGCCTGGTGATTTTCGGCTCTTACTGTCGGCCGGGCGGAGACCTGCGCGCGCACTTCACGGCGCGGAAGCTCCTGCAGGTTCCACCATTGCGAGGCACGGGCGTGGTCGTCGAGGGGCGGCCGATCGAGGCCATCGTCGAGCCCAGCCGTCGATTGCTGCAGGCAATCGGCTTCAGCGGCCTGTCCGAGATCGAGTACAAGGTGCACGAGCGGACGGGCATCGCCTACCTGATCGAGATAAACCCGCGCCACTGGGATCAGCACAATCTCGGCACGGCCTGCGGCGTCAATCTGACCCTGGAGTGGTACAGGGATCTCACCGAGCCGGAGCGGCTGACACCTGGCAAACGTCCGGACGCGCCACCGCATCAAGGAACGGTCCCGGTCCGTTGGATCGCCGACCAGGAGTTCGCCCTGTATGCAGCCGCGGCGGTCGCCCGTCGCGGGCAGGCGCTCGCCGACCTTCGCGAACTGGTCCGCGGGCGCAAGTCGTATGCGGTCCTGGACTGGCGCGATCCGCGGCCGTCACTGCGCCAGTTGCGCAGCATCGCGCGCATCCTCGGTCGCGCGGCGGTCGCGCGGGCGCGGCGAGTAAGCAAGCGGAACTGAACGGAACCGCGAGGCACCCGCCCGCGCCAACTATGGTGCAGCCTGCAGCCCTGCGCATCCTGCTCAAACAGTGCTGAACTAAATTTCAGTCACCCCACTATCGTTGCAGGGATGCCTCATCCGCGCCGACCGAACCGCCCTTTAACCACCTCGCGTCCTTTGGCTACCACGTCCGAAGGGGAAGAATGCCAAAAAAAGTGTCCAAGGCGTTTCCAGTAGGGCTTCTCGAAGAGCTGTTTCGTGTAAGGATTTTTCGGCCAATCCGCTCTGTTCGCCGCCCCTCCCGCTAATGCACTTCTCAGAGACTCTTCAATCACCTGCACGGCCCGGTCCATCTCGGCCCGGGTGATGATGAGAGGTGGGATGATTCGGAAATTGACGCCTCCGAACCCATACGTGAGATGCACTCCCCTTCGCCGGCACCCGAACATGAAATCGTTGACCATGGCGGCGGATTGCTCACCATCACCTGGGACCAGATCGAATCCGATCATGAGGCCCTGTCCACGGACGTTCGCAATCGCCGGACATTTGTCCGACAGGGCTCTCAACGCACTCATGAAATATTCCCCCGATTCCCGCGCACGTTCCACAAGGCCCTCCTCTTGCACTATGTCAATGATCGCCGCGACCGCAGTCGCGGCGACGGGATCGGACTGATGGCTCGAGAGGTTCCAGAGACCCTTGGCAACCACGTCGTCTGCAATCTTGTCGGTGGCCAAGACGGCAGCGACAGGAAAACCGTTGCCAATCGACTTCGACATCGTGAGGATGTCTGGTTCAGCGTCATGATGCTCGATCGCAAACCACTTTCCAGTTCTTCCAAATCCCGTCTGAGCTTCGTCAACAATAAAGAGCGCACCATTCGCGTGCGCCAATTCGCGCAGTCGCTTCAAGTAGCCGCCAGGGGGGAACAACATGCCGCCGGCAGACAAAACCGGCTCGACGATCACCGCCGCGATGTTACTCCAGTCCCCAATCCAACTCTCGACATCAGCCAGACAGGCCAACTGGCAGTTCGCTCCAGCGGGTGTGGAAAAGCAACTCACGCACTGCGGCGTGATTGGAAGCCGTACACTTTCGGGAACCGTGGGCAACGAATCTCGCAGGCGGTGCGAGGCGAGACTGGAACAGCTTTTTGTCGCAACCGACGTACCATAGTAACCGCGAGAAAGTCCCATGATTCCGGTACGCCCCGTGTACGCCTTCGCGACTCGCAGCGCAAACTCATTGGCCTCCGTTCCGGTCGATAGAAAGATTGCCTTGTGCAACTGTCCGGGCGCCACTTGAGTCAGTTTATGGCCGGCCTCAAGCACCGCAGGGGACAGGAACTGTGTTCCGGTATGGAGCAGCGTCTTGATCTGGCCCACAATCCGATCAACAAATTTTGGATGGTTGTGTCCAAGCACGCAGCAGAACATCCCGGCGGCTAGATCCAGGAACTCCTTTCCGTCAGCGTCGTACAGAGTACAGCCTTGCGCCGTGACGATTACTTCGTCGGCATACGGCATTGCCATGAACACGTTTTCGCCGTACTTGCGCCACAATTCTTCGTTTACCGAGTTCATCGGCTCCAACCCTCCGCAGCTGCCACTGGTACTGACAGCAGTACCGGCGCATCAACTGCAACGTTCCATCGACACAAACCAGGCTCAGTCGAAAAATCTCGCGCCATCGTATTTTCCTTGAAACTCCTGAAGGCGAACGAGCGTCGCTCTAAGCAAGCACGCTCGGGCTGGTAACAGTCTATTTGGAGTGCACTTCAGATTCCTGCGAAATGGCTTACCATGCTAGCCGGAAGCGACGGAAATCTATAGGCTTTTTTCTGCGAACGAAGATGCATTGTTGATCGGAAAGTGTGAATCAGGGCACCTCCGACTGCGTCGCTTTAATGCAAATTCCGCGTATAGACGGGACGATTTGGTCGGATTTGACTATGGTAGAAGCATGAAGCGACGCGAGTTCCTGAGATCGGCGGTCGGCCTGGCGGGATCCTTGGTCCCTGCGATGTCTAATGCGAGTAAGGTGCCGTGCCCGCCAGAGCTGCTCGTTGCAACAGGAGGAGGCACCGCCAGAGGAGTGTGCGGCGTTGCACCGGGCGGCTCTAGTACAGGGGTTCCCGGTTGGGTTGCAGACCTCCCGATTAACTCTGGTTGGCAGCCCATCGCTGGCGGAGGCGGGTGGCCAGGACTCGAGCCTTGGCAGCGCGGCTCGCGTCTGATTGACGTGGCACCGGTGCCGAATCCGAGCTATCCGGGCTACGGAGGGTTCGACACCATAGTGCGCTCGTGGTGCGGCGGTACGGTTGATCCAGGACGCAGGGAACTGCTTCTTGTGCTCAATGGCGGACACAGCAGCAGCCCGAACAATGCGAGCTATGCGTTGCAGTTGAATCAAGCGATACCGGCGTGGAAGTGCCTCTGCGACCCGACGCCTAATGATCGTTTCGATATGATCAATCCGCCTAGTTCGTTCTCTCCGTCCGATGTTCCGGCGGTTCACCTGGACGGACGACCTCGCGGCTCGCATACAGCGGGAAACATTCAATTCGCCAAGGGTCGGGCGTGGTTCGTGATGCAGACGTCGGTGTCCTGCGGAGCCGGGACCAGCGCGCAAGGTATCGTTTCATTCAACCGCGATGGGATCGCAACACTCCCCGGCGATTTCGCCGCGTACTCGGTCTACAACCCCTACTCACTGCACGGCATCGCGGCCGCAACTGGCGGCCCGTCTGGGTACATATTTGGGCCCAGTGCGTATGACCCCGTCGACGGGCTCGTTTGGGGCTATGGTCAGTCACGCTGCTGGGCGGTCGACGTGGACACAGGCTCGATCGCGATTCCGCCGACATTAACGGGTCGCAATTTCGGTTCCAGCGCGTTCAAGGGCGCCTGGGCAGTATGCCTGCCGGATCGGCGCGTGAACCTAGTTGGATTAACTCGCACAGCCGGACAGGTTGTCTACGTTCACGACTTGACGAAGCCCATTGGCCCCAGCGCTTTCACGCTGATCAATACGATGCCTACTCTCGATTGGGACCCGGACTCGTACTGGGTTAATTACGCGGGGCCGGAGATACTAAATGATGGTCTCAACAACCCGCCCTATGTGCTGCCGGGCGTAAACTATAGCCGCGGGTCGTTCGCATTTGGTCTTGGGGCGGTGTATTCGGGCGGTCTCGTGTACGTCGGACCCGTGCCTAGCCGGAAGACGGGTACCTTGGGCGGTGAGGTGCGCGTGCTCGACCCTGATTCGATGACCTGGACGGAGCTCAGCAATCCGGGAATGCGGCCGGTAGCACTCGCGGGCGACCCGTTGGGCCGCTGCACGCAGTGGGGCAACTTCCAGAGGTTTAACATCGTACAGTGGGGCAGCGTTCGCGTTTTGGTCCACGCTGCTGATACGCACGGCCCAACCCATGTATGGCGCATCGCATGAACGTCCATGTCTTGCCCAATTTGACTTTGGCCTGCGGCCGCTGTTGAAGCCCAGTAGCCGACGAACAGGGTGCCCAACGCTCCGAATCGTGCGAACCGGAAGGTCCGCCGGACTCGCGGCATGGCGCAGAGAAGGAATTTTTTCGACCTCGATCGGCATCCGCCGAGAGCTTCGCCACCCGACATGAGCATTCTCGGCTTCTTTGCGCATCGCGACGCCCGAGCATCGGGCGACGCGATGAAGCACCACGCCCTGCACGGGCAACGCGACGGGACGACGAACCGCACCGAGCTTGCGAGCAACGCGACGCTCGCAGCCTGGGCCCCCGACGTGGCGTCAGGGCACGGGATTGTCGTGGCGGTCCGCGGGATCCCGACGTGGAGCCGTCCCTTCGGGGCGGCCTCACGACGTGCAAGTGCCGTCGACCTGCTGGAGGAATATCGTCGGGACGGCAGCGCCTTGGTGTCGCGCCTCGCCGGGCGATTTGCAGTCGCGATCCTGGACAGTTCGGCCGCCCGGGTCGTGCTCGCCATCGATCCGATGGGCATCGAGCGCCTCGCCTACGCGGCGGCGCCTGGCCTGTTCACTTTCGGATCCTCCGCCGAGGCCGTCGCCACCTGCCCCGGCATCGAGTCTGGCCTCTCGCGCCAGGCAATCTTCAATTACCTCCTGCTGCACATGGTGCCGGCGCCGGACACGATCTTCGCCGGCGTGCGAAAGCTGCGTGCCGGTCACATGGCCGTCTGGAGCGAGGGTCGCGTCGAGGTGACGCCCTGGTGGCGCCCGCGCTTCATCGAGTCCGACGGCACGCCGCTCGAGGAGCTCAAGGCCGACCTGCACGCCTCGCTCGCCACTGCGGTGGCCGACAGCGAGCCGGACGCACGCACGGGCGCATTCCTGAGCGGGGGCCTCGACAGTTCAACCGTTGCGGGCGTTCTCGGCCGGGCGCGTACGGAGCCCGTGGATACGTTCTCGATCGGCTTCGGATACCCCGAGTTCGACGAACTCTCCTACGCCCGAATCGCAAACCGCCGCTTCGGCTGCCGCGGGCACGAACACACCATCAGCGGGGACGACATCGCCGACGCCTTCTCGCTGATCGCGCGCGCCTATGACGAGCCTTTCGGAAACTCCTCGGCGCTGCCGCTCTACTATTGCGCGCGCCTGGCCCGCGAGTCGGGCATGGATCACCTGCTCGCAGGCGACGGCGGCGACGAACTGTTCGCGGGCAACAGCCGCTACGCGTGGCAGGAGGTGTTCGCGCGCTACGAGCGGGTGCCCGCGTTCGTTCGCAAAGGCATCATCGAGCCGCTCCTCACTGCAGTGCCCGAAGCGTTGCGCATCCGTGTGATGCGCCGCGCCGGCTCATACGTTCGGCAGGCCAATATTCGACTGCCCGAGCGCCTCGAGATCTGGAACCTGATGTACCGGGTTGGCGTCAGCGATGTCCTGCATCCCGAGTTCCTCGCCTCAATCGACCCCGCTGCGCCGCTCGCGGGCATGAAGGAGGTCTGGGACGAGGCTCCCTGCGACAGCCAGCTGAACCGCCTGCTCTACTACGACTGGGAGTACACGCTGGCCGACAACGACCTCCGCAAAGTGGAGACCATGGCCTCACTTGCCGGCATCCGCGTCTCCTACCCGATGCTGCATCCGGACGTCGTCGACCTCTCGCTGCGCGTGCCGCCGGCGCTCAAGATGCCCGGCACGAAGCTGCGGCACTTCTACAAGGAAGCGATGTCGGGCTTCCTGCCCGACGAAATCATCCACAAGACCAAGCACGGCTTCGGCCTGCCGTTCGGACTGTGGCTGAACGACTCGCCCCGGCTGCGCGACCTGGTGATGGGGAGCCTGTCGGACCTGCGGCGGCGAAACATCGTCCAGCCGGCCTTTCTCGACCGGCTGCTGCACCTGCACAGCTCCGAGGACGCAAGCTACCACGGCGTTTTCGTCTGGGTACTCGCTATGCTGGAACACTGGCTGGCCGAACACCGTCGCAACGCGTGATGGCCCGGCTCCCTCCCCTGCAGTCCGCGCTCCTCCGGGCCGCCGGCACCCTTACGTCGCGACGTGGGCCGGGCTCGCTGCTGGTGCTGATCTACCACCGCGTGCTGCCGACGCGGGATCCGCTGCTGCCCGACGAGCCCGACGCCGCTGACTTCTCGGCCCAGATGGACCTGATCGGGCGCAACTTCCGCGTGCTGCCGTTGCGGGAAGCCGTAAAGCGACTGCGGTCGGGCGATCTGCCGGCGCGCTCCGTCTGCATCACCTTCGACGACGGCTATGCGAACAACTGCGAGGTCGCCCTGCCGATCCTCAGGTCGCGGGGCATCCCCGCCACGGTGTTCGTCGCTCCCGGATTCCTGTCCGGCGGGCGCATGTTCAACGACACGGTGATCGAGGCCGTGCGCCGCGCGCCGGCAGAACTCGACCTGACCCGAGAGGGCTTCGGGCGCCATGCCCTGCCAGACGACGCGGCACGGGTGCGTGCGATCGCGGCGATCCTGCCCGTGCTCAAGTACCTGCCCCAGGCCGAGCGGCTGCGGCGGGCGGACGCCGTGGCGGAGCGCGTGGGCGCCTCTTTGCCCGACGACCTGATGATGACCGAGGACCAGGTACGCCGCCTGCACCGCAAAGGCATCGAGATCGGCGCCCACACCATCAACCACCCGATCCTCGCGAACGCGGACGAGGACATGGCACGGCGCGAGATCGTCGAGAGCAAGGCGCGGCTCGAGCAGATGATCGGCGCCGAGGTGTCTTCCTTCGCGTACCCTAACGGCAGTCCCACCCGCGATTACACGACCCGAGACGTCGTGCTCGCGCGCGAAGCCGGGTTCGACGTCGCGGTCTCGACCGCCTGGGGCGCGGCGACGCCCGAGCGGGATCCCCTTCAGATTCCTCGCATTTCGCCCTGGGATCGCACGGCGCTGCGCTTCGGGCTGCGGATGGTGCGCGCTTACGCCGAACGGACGGCTGCCCTCGCTTTGTGCCAAGGATGACGCGCCGACGCTATGTCGCCGCACGCTGCGCGCCAGCTCGCCCGCCTGGTGGACACGACACTCACTGAGAGGCAATTCACGATCCAACGGGCGGACCACGAGCCGTATGACCGTGCTCGCCTGGCCTGCGTGTAAGCTGTGCTGGCGATCGTGAACATTTCTCGTGTCTCGCGTCTTTCGGGCCTATTGGACATGGTGGGCGATATATCGTGAAGCGTAGAGAGTTCCTGCAGGCGTCGGCGGGTATTGGCGGCGCCCTGATTCCGGGGTTCGTGTTCGCCGGCATGGAACCCTGCCCACCCGGCCAGATGAGCGTCCAGGGCGGGACAGCGGCACGCGGCGCGTGCGCCTCGACCGCCAGCACCATGATGCCGGTGCTGCAGTTGACCAGCGAAGCGCCCTCGGGAACTTACGGCTGGACGGTCGGACACGCCTTCCGCCGCGGTCACGTGCCGAACATGGTCACCGCGGAGCGTGAACCCGTCCAGTGCGACGTGCGCAACCGCTGGTCCGACGGCAGCCTCAAGTTCGCGGTGCTCTCGGGCGTCACCGCCATCAACAAGGTCATGCCACTCCAGCTGGCCCAGGGGCCGGCGCATGGCGGGCCGGCGATCGCGGAGAGCCGGATCGCGGCGATTCTCGGGACCAAGGACGTCACGCTCTCGCTGGGCACCCTCGGCCACGTCTCGCTGCGACCGCTCGTCGGTGCCGGGACGACCAGGAGTGCCGCGGTCCCCGGCCGTGTCCGCACCGCGATCTCCGGTCCCATCATGAGCGAGTTCCACTACATGGGGATCCCGTCCGGTGGCGACCCTCATGTGCGGGTCTGGTTCTACGTCCGCGTCTATGCGAACGACTCGATGGAAGTCGAGACGGTCGTGGAGAACGGCTGGTTTAAAATCGCGTCCCCCGGCCAGAGGCAGTACGTCGCGTCCCTCCGAGTCCTCGATACGGACCTGGAGATCAACGGTGGAGCGCCGATCACGCACTTCCATCACACACGCTGGTCGCGAACCGACTGGGTCGGGCCCGACCCGAGGATCACGCCGCGACATGACGGCACCTACCTTCGCAGCACGCGTCTCGTGCCCAATTTCGGGTACCCGTCCGCCGGAGAACGAGCCTTCCAGAAGAGCGCCCGGGTGTCCTCGGCCATCAACGGAACCTACGCCGACGCGATGCGGCCACAACCCTTCGCGCTCGGCAACCTGCGTGCGGGAATGGGAACAGGCGGCGAGCAGGTCTCTGATCAGATCGGCCTGCTGCCATTCTGGGAGGCCCTGGCGATCACCTTAGGCGATTCACGCGCGGTCAACGCATCGATCGAGAACGCAAGGAACCTCGGGCGCTATCCCGTCTACATCCGGGACGAAGCGACGCTGGCGCCGCCATCCCGCAACGCGCCGGGCTACGAGAGGCTCCGCATCGGCGACGCCAGCATCCCGTGGCCATCGGAGCCGGCACCCGAATACGCGCGCTCGCACCATCCGTCGTGGGGTTACCTGCCCTACCTGATCACGGGCCGGTGGCAGTTCTGGGATGCGTGCGCTTCGGTGGCAACCTACAACCACTTTCAGAGCACGCCGGCCCAGCCGTGGCCGATCCAGGGTTTCAACGGGCGCGGCGGAGCCACGGGCATCTGCACCCAGGTCGGCAGCAACGCGCGCCAGCTGGCATGGCAGCTGCGTACACTGGCGCAGGCAGCCTGCATCGCGCCGGACGACAACGCGATCCAATCGGAGTTCCGCGAACAGTGGTCCAACAACATGGACCACTACTGGGGCCTGCAATCCGGTAAGTACGCAAGCCACGAGTTCGGTCGCCGGATGGAGAACAATCTCGGCCTCGTGATGACCGCGGCAAATCCCAGAGGCCATGCACCGCTGGAAGGGTACCTGAAGTCTGCGCCGTGGATGCACCACTACATCACGTGCTCACTCGCCCTGGCGTGGGACCTGGAGATCAATCCAGATGCTTCGTCGCAGGCCAATCACGAGAAGCTCCGCAACCACGCCTACAAGGCCGTGATCGGTATGTGCGGGTTGGGTCGCACGGCCGACGGCAAGCCGCTCGGATACAGTTGGCGCCGCCTGCCCAACAACTACATGGCCTTTGGCGAGGCTGACGAGACGGGCCTCATGGTCAACGACTCTCCGCCTCCACTCAAGTTCTGGGCTTCGTGGAGCGAGGTATACGAGAACATGCTCGTCATCTGTGGAGCCAAGCACCAGCCGGATGCGGCACCGAACCTGCCCTTCATCGACGTCGCGAGCATCCCGCCGCCCTTCGGCTTCACGGACGGCAAGGAACTCAACACCGTGATGAATGCGCACATCAAGTACGCCACCACGGGATTGGCCTACGCCGTCGACCACGGAGCAGACGGCGCCCTTGAGGCGCTCGCCAGGATTCGTGCCTCGTCTGCCTGGAAGTCGTCCCACGCCGAGGCAAAGGACTACCCTGCCGCCGGCGTGGTGCCTCGAGCCTGACTCAGCGCCTGGCCCGGCTCACCACGTAGCGGTACTTCCCGGACTTCTCCGGCGGGATCTCGTTGACCCGCCGGATGCTCAGCACCGTCCCCGGCCCCATGCGCTTCAGCAGGCCGCCGCGGATCTGCGCCTCGACCTCGGGAGTCAGCTCGGGTCCGCCCACGATCAACAATTCGAGCGATAGGTCCGCGTCCTGGATGAACTTGAACGAGCGCACGCCGGGTTTGTCGCGCACCTCGTAGATGAGCGCGAGCGCGTGCATCTGGTTGCCGCTCGCGGTGCGGATGAAGTCGGTGCTGCGGCCCTGCACCTCGTCGAGCACCGGCAAGCCACGGCCGCAGGGGCACCGGGTGCCCGAGGCCACGGCGACATCGCCGGTTCGATAGCGGATGAACGGAAAGTCGTCGGTGGCCAGGTGCGTGACCACGATTTCGCCACTCTCCCCGGGGGCAACCGGGTCGCCGTCGGCGTCCACCAGCTCGACGACGATGTCCTCGGCCGACACGTGCAGCGACCCCGACGGGCACTGGTGCGCAATGAAGCCCGCGTCGCGCGAACCATAGCCGTTGGCCACCGGCGCGCCGACCACGGCCTCAATCACCTCCCGCTGGTCGGGATACAGCGTCTCGCCGGTCGTGAACACGACGCGCACGCCGAGGTCATCGAGCCGGTGGCCGCGCGAGCGCGCGTGCCGGGCGAGCAGCGCGACCGCCGACGCGTACCCGAACACCATGCGCGGCGCGATCCGGCGGATCTCCTGGCAGTAGGCGTCCATCTGCGCCTCCGACATCTGGAAGGCCGGCAGCAGGTACGTCCGGAACAGGCGGTCGCGGATCGCGCGGTAGCGGTCCTGCCGTCCGAGCTCGACGGGCGAGCCCCAGAGCACGACTTCTGGATCGCCGATGTCCACGCCCCACCAGCGTGTCGCACGCCACTTCGCCGCGACGTCGTGCGAGACTCGCCCAATGCCCATGTAGAACACCAGCGGCTCGCCGCTCGACCCGCCCGTGTTGTACCTGACGAGCGGCCCCGCGGTGCGCGACTTGAGGTCCTCGACGCTGGCGCGGATCCGCGGCTTGTCGAGGAACGGCAGTCGCGCGAGGTCGGCGAGCGAGGACACGGAGGCCGGATCGAAGCCATGCGCGGCGTACAGCCGGCCGTAGTACGGCACGTCGCGGCCCGCGCGAACTAGGAAGTCCTTCAGGCGCGCGTGCTGCATGTCGGCGATCTCGCCTGGGCCGAGCCACTGCGTGCGCTCGAGTTCGCGGCGTTTGGCGAGACTGTGGTGCTTCTTGACCCGCTCCTGAAGCGGGAACAGCAGTCCCGACGCGATTCGGGTGTAGATCCCGGGGGACAGCGCAGTCTCAGTCACCGGCGCGACCGCCATTGGCTGCGGCGATGCGCCGGAACTCGCCGACCAGCACCGGCACCCGCGTGTTCCAGTCGTTCTCCTCGGCGTAGCGACGGATCGCCTCGCGGTCCCAGTCCCGGCGCAGTGCGTCGCGCAAGGCCGCGAGCAGGGCGGCGTGGTCGTCGAAGGGCACGATCGCACCGAGTTCGTCACGGCAGACGACCTCCGCGTTGCCGCCCACGTCGGTGGCGACCACGGGCACGCCGCAGGCCATCGCCTCCAGCAGCACGTTCGCCCAGCCTTCGTTGCGCGTGGCGAGCACCGACACATCGGCGGCGGAGACGGCGCGTCTCACCTCGTCCGGCGGCAGCGCGCCGAGGAAGTGCACGTGCTCACCCAGCCCGAGCCGGGCCACCTGTGCGCGCAGCTGCGCGGAGAAGTCGCCCTCGGGGCCGGCCGACCCCACGGCGAGATAGTGCAGCCGGGGATACTCCTTCAGCAGCTCCGGCAGGCAGGCGATGACGCGGTGGAAGCCCTTGCGCTCCACCAGCCCGCCTACCGTGACGAGCACGCGGGCATCGTCGGGAATCCCGAGCAACCGGCGCGCCTCGGCCCGCGGCATTGGGCTGAAGCGAGCCGAGTCCACGCCGTTACCCACGACGAGGATCGCGGCCTCCGGCAGCCCGAGCTCCACGGCCAGCCGCTTGAGCGACCCGGACACGGCGAAGACACGCGTCGCGGATCGCAGGCCGGCCACGAGCCGTCGCCGCAACGCGGGCTCGCGGGAGTGGCGCAGTTCGGTACCGCGCAGCGTGATCGTGCACGGCAGGCCTTCCCAGCCGGCAACGAGCGTCGCCGCGTAGCCGTCCGGGTAGCCGAAATGCGCATCGATGACGCTCGCCCTGCCATCCTGGCGCAGGCGGCGTACCGTGCGGCGGGCACCCAGCGCCATGAAGAGCCCGTCGTACCGCTTCAGCGCGCCCGGCACGCAGAAGTAGCGCGGACGCAGCACCTCGATTCCGGACTGGGTGTCCTGTCGCGGCTGCGGAGGCCGGAAGTGCGGCCGAAAGCGTCGGATCAGTCCCTGCAAGGGGAACCACGGCTGCGGCGAGATCACCGTCATCGGCAACTCGCGGCCGACGCGGAACATGCGCTCGCGGATGAAGATGCCGGCCTGCGGTTGCGCGGGCCCCGGGAAAAGCGAACTCCACACCAGCACGGCGGGCCCGTTCAACTCAGTCACGGCCGGCGCCCCCGGGCACGGAGCTCAGCACAGCGCCATACACCGAACGGTAGCGTTCGACGCTGGCGCTCCAGGACCGCTCCGTCTCGACGAAAAGGCGTCCCGCGCGACGCATCCTGTCCCATCGTTCACGGGCTGCTACCGCGCGACGCACGGCGTCGGCCAGGGCATCCGCGCTGTCCGGCGCGAACAGGAACCCGGTTTCGCCATCGCGAATCAGCTCCCGGTGCCCGCCCACGTCCGAGGCGATCAGCAGCCGCCCCTGCGCCAACGCTTCGAGCGGCTTCAAGGGCGTCACCGTCTCAGTGAGACGTATGGACCGCCGCGGGTACACCAGCAGATCCACGAGGCCGTAGTAGCGCTCGACCTCGTCGTGGGGCACTCGGCCCACCAGCAGGACGTGCGGCTCGAGCCCGAGTCGGGCGACCTGCGACTTGATGCGCGGCTCCTCGCGCCCGCCGCCTACCAGCAGCAGCTTCGCGTGGGGCAAATCACGGAGGATTCGCGGCATCGCCTCGACGGCGAGTTCGAGGCCCTCGTAACCGTAGAAAGAGCCCAGGAAACCGAGCACGAAGGCACCCTCAAGCCCGAGTCGGCGCTGCAGATCCGCATCGACGTCTGTGATG
>Ga0209254_10001571_pt1 | contig 20542 bp, 19 predicted proteins | sample FrelakmetDIP11DI_FD_187148 | JGI IMG/M metagenome (GOLD analysis project Ga0209254, IMG submission 187148) | Freshwater lake sediment microbial communities from the University of Notre Dame, USA, for methane emissions studies - DIP11 DI (SPAdes)... | ecosystem: Environmental > Aquatic >...
CGAAGGGCTGGACCAGGTCTTCCGTGACGCCGGCTTCGAGTGGCGCGAGTCCGGCTGTTCCATGTGCTTTTACGCCGGGGGCGAGAGCTTTGGCCTCGAGGAGCGGGTGGTGACCAGCACCAACCGCAATTTCGAGAACCGCCAGGGCCCCCGCACGCGGTCCCACCTGGCCAGCCCGGCGACCGTGGCCGCCTCGGCCGTCACCGGCGTCCTGGCGGACGTGCGTCAACTGCCCGCGGCCTGATCCGGAGCGCTCCATGGAGAAGTTCACAACGCTGACGGCCATCGCGGCACCGCTACTCCGCATCAATATCGACACGGATGCGATCATTCCGAGCCGCGAGATGAAGCGCGTGTCCAAGGACGGGCTTGCCGAGGGCTTGTTCGCCGGCTGGCGTTACCAGTCGCCAGGCAGTCGCCAGGAGAACCCGGAATTCATCCTCAACCGGGAGCCCTACCGGCACGCCCGGATCCTGCTGTCCGGCGTGAACTTCGGCTGCGGGTCGTCGCGGGAGCATGCCGTCTGGGCCCTCCACGAGTGGGGCATCCGCGCCGTCATCGCACCCAGCTTCGGGTCCATTTTCCAGGGCAACTGCGTGCGGAACGGTATCGTGCCGGTGATTCTCGACAATGCGATTGTCGAGGTGCTGGCGCGCCAGGTGGAAGCGGACCCCGCCCGGCACCCGGTGACGGTGGACCTGGCGAATCTCGTCGTCGTGGCCCACGACGGGAGCCGGCACCGGTTCTCGCTGCCGGACGCGGACCGGGAGATGCTGCTGGAAGGCCTCGACTCGATCGCCGTGACGCTGAAGCGCGATGCGGAGATCCTGGCGTTCCGCGACAGCGACAGGAACCGGCGTCCCTGGATCTACCTGTAAGGATGGGGACATGCCTCATTTGCGCAGTGCGCAAATGAGGCATGTCCCCCTTTCCCCTACAGCGCTGCGATGACCTTTCGCGACAGGAGGTCCTCGATCTGGGCGGGAGCGTAGCCCGCCGCGGTGAGGATCTCCCGCGTGTGCTCGCCGGCCCGGGGGACGTCCTGGTGCACACCGAACCGGGCGCCATCCATTTCGAGCGGCAGCGCCGGCAGGCGGGTCTTCGCGCCGGCCCGCGGCCCGTCGGTCACCGTAAGCTCCACGAGGCCGTGGTTCGCAGCCAGGTGCGGGTCGTCGAACAGTTCCTCCGGCTTCGTGATCGGCGCGAAGGGCAGGCCCGTCTTCTCGAGCTTGGCCATCAACTCCTGCTTGGTGTACTTCCGGAATACCGCCTTGATGATGGGCACCAGGCGTTCCTTGTGCGCAACCCGGTCGTTGTTGGTGTCGAGGGTGCGATCACCGGCGAGTTCGTGCAGCTCGAAGGCCGCGCAGAAGTCCTTCCACTGCTTGTCGCTCACGACGCCAACGAACACCTGCTGCCCATCGCCGGTCTCGAAGACCTGGTAGATGGCCCAGGCTGAAACCCGCACCGGCATCGGGGCGGCCGGCTTGCCGGTCACCGCGTACTGGGCCATGTGCTGGCCCACGAGGAAGACGGTGCTCTCGTAGAGCGACGCCACGATGTTCTGGCCACGTCCCGTCGCGTGCCGCTGGTGCAGGGCCGCGATGATACCGACGGCGCCGAACATGCCGCCCTGCACGTCGATGACCGACGTGCCCGCCCGCAGCGGCTGCCCCGGCGGGCCCGTCATGTACGCCAGGCCGCCCATCATCTGGGCAACCTCGTCCAGGGCGGTGCGGTTCTCGTAGGGGCCGCTGAGAAAGCCCTTCTCACTGCAGTAGATCAGGCGCGGGTGGGTTGCCCGGAGCGCCTCGTAGCCGAAGCCCAGCCGGTCCATCGTCCCGGGCCGGAAGTTCTCGATCAGCACGTCCGCATCCTGGATGAGCCGGAGCACGAGGTTGCGCCCATCATCAGCTTTCAGGTCCACGCACAGGCTGCGCTTGTTGCGGTTGTACATGGGAAAGTAGCCGGACCCGGAACCGGGCAGGTGGCGGGTGCTGTCGCCGTCCACAGGCTCGATCTTGATGACCTCCGCCCCGAGGTCCGCCAGGATGAGCCCCGCGGCGGGCCCCATGACCATGTGGGTGAACTCGATGACCCGCACCCCGGCGAGGGGCAACCCCTGTCGACCTGCCATGACGCTACCTTTAGTTAACTCGTGCTGGCCGGGGCCACCTGGAGTGGCCCGGCGTCTGGATGGTGGATTATCGCCCACCCCGCCCCCATATAGAATATCGGCCTTCAGTCACCAGGAAGCCCCGATGACCGGTGTGCGCGATATCGACGTCCTCGTCAGCGAAGTGGGTCCGCGGGACGGCCTGCAGAGCATCAAGTCCAGCATGCCGACCGCGGCCAAGAAGGCCTGGATCGCCGCGGAGGCTGCAGCGGGTGTCCGGGAGATCGAGGTCTGCTCCTTCGTGCCGGCGAAGCTCCTCCCGCAGATGGCGGATGCCGCCGAGGTCGTCGCCTACGCCCGGACCATTCCGGGCCTGACAGTCCTCGCGCTGGTGCCCAACTTCCGGGGCGCTGAGGACGCGATTGCCGCTGGCGCGCATAAGATTGCGCTGCCGCTCTCGGCGAGCGAGACCCACAGCAAGGCGAACCTGCGCAAGACGCACGCGGAGGTGCTGGAAGACGTGCGCCGCATCGCCGGCCTGCTCCGCTCGATGCCGGCGGACAAGCGCCCCGGCTTCGAGGGCAACGTAGCCACCGCCTTCGGCTGCACGCTCGAGGGCACGGTGCCCGAGAGCAAGGTCGTCGAGCTGGCCGTGGCATTGATGGAGGCCGGTTGCGACGACATAGGCCTCTCCGATACGACGGGCTATGCCAATCCGGCCCAGGTCCGCCGGCTGATCCGCCTCGTGCGCCAGGAAGTGGGCAGGGACAAGCTCAGTGGCGTGCACCTGCACAACACCCGGGGGCTCGGCCTCGCCAACGCACTCGCTGCCCTGGAGGAAGGCATCACGACACTGGACAGCTCCCTGGGTGGCCTGGGCGGCTGCCCCTATGCCCCGGGCGCCAGCGGCAACATCGTGACCGAGGACCTGGTCTTCATGCTGGACGCCATGGGCCTCAGGACCGGGATCGACCTCGAAAAGCTGCTGAAGGTCCGGTCGATACTGACGGAAGCCCTGCCGGCGGACGAGCTGTACGGGTTCACCCCGCAGGCTGGCCTGCCCAAGGGTTACCACGCCGGCGGCTGGGGCGTCGGCCAACGGGCCGCCTGACCGGCGCCTCGAAAAACAAAGGGGGCGGCATCCGGCGGATGCCGCCCCCTTTTTCCTGCACGTGGATCAGTACTTGAAGTTCATGTCGAGCTGCAGGCGGTTATAGTCCTGCTCGGCGCCGGCATCCTCACCGATCGTGTTGATGAAGTAGCTGAAGGCCACGTTCCACCTGTCGCCGAGGGCATAGGCCCCTCGCAGCACGTGGCCCTGGTTGTCAGTGCCGCCACCACCGAAGTCCGAGTCGCTCAGGGCAGCGAACACGGCATCGGCCTGCAGGTCCTGATAAGCATAGCTCGCCTCCCAGGTGCCCTTCGCCTTCGCGGCGCCGATCAGGAGGCCCGCCGCCCAGCCGGTGTCGAACTCATCCGCGTCGGCGTTCTGCACGTAGTCTGCGAACAGGCTCGCGGGCAGCCCCCCCAGCTTGAACCCCAGTTCGGCAAACAGCTCCAGCTCCTGGTAGTTGAAGAGGTACTCGTTGGTGAGCGGATCGAAGCTGTTGCCGAAGAAGTCGGTGTCGTCGCCGTTGAAGGTGCCCTTGCCGGCCGTGTTGAAGTCGAAGTAGCCCGCACCCGCGGTCAGCCTGACGTCCTCGTTGACCGGCACCGCGACCCCGAACTGGGCGCCGTAGGTGAATGCCTCGGTATCGTCGCTGTCGCTCTCGAGCCAGGTGCCAATGACGCTGCCGAAGAACGGGCCGTTGGTGTAGATGGCACCGAGGCCCTCGGGATTCCAGTCCCCGTCCCAGAGCAAGGCGTGCTTGCCGGGCCGAAACAGGAAATTCTTGAACTTGCCGCCCGTGACATTCAACCCGGGCAACGCCGCCCAGTTGAAGTAGGCCAGTTCCACGTAGACGTCCTTGCGGGACCCACCGTCGCCGAGCGTCTGGTTGCTCGAGACAGGATCGCCATCCTGGGCAGTCGAGAGCCCGAAGCCCACCTCCAGGTTGTCCTGGGGCTTGGCGATGATCGCGGCGCGGGCGCGAATTCGCTGGCGATTGCGGTCGCTGTCCGCGGTTTCCTCATCGATGTTCTCGTACCGGTAGCGGAGGTCGCCCTGGACAGTCACCTTCTCGGCCCAGGCGGCCGGCGAGGGCTTGGCCGGTGCGGCCGGGGACGGAACAGCGGCTACAGCACCCGTCGGCGCCGGTGCCGCCGCCGCAGGCTTCTGAGCAACTTTTTCCAGTTCCGCGATCCGCCGGTCCTGGGCCTCGATCCGTTCGATCAGCTTCTGCACCTGCTCGTCCGTGACGGCGGCAACCGCCCCCGGCGCGTTCAGCGTCAGCCCCGCGAAGAGTGCCAGGGCCAGTGTGTATACCGCACGTTTCATGGTGTGTCCTCGTCGTCTGTGGATGTCTGATTGGCGACCGCTACGGGCCAAAGGCATCGCGGCGGACGGGCGCAGTTTGCTACCGTTGTGTTACGGAATTATGAAATCGAAGCCATACGGAAATGACTTCGTAATGCTCTGGGCCGGAACCGGCCCACCGGCGTCGGGACGCCGCTCGCGGACCTAACCGAACCGGCCGGTCACGTAGTCTTCGGTGAGCTTGTGGGAGGGGTTGGTGAAGATCTTGTCGGTCGGGCCCACCTCCACAAGGCGGCCCAGATGGAAGTAGGCCGTGCGGTTCGACACGCGCGCGGCCTGCTGCATCGAGTGGGTGACAATGGCGATCGCGTATTTCTGGGACAGTTCGTCGATGAGGTCCTCGATGCGCGCGGTGGCGATCGGGTCAAGCGCCGAGCAGGGCTCGTCCATCAGGATGACCTCGGGATTCACGGCGATCGTCCGCGCAATGCAGAGACGTTGCTGCTGGCCGCCGGACAGGCCGGTGCCCGGCTCATCGAGCCGGTCCTTGACTTCGTTCACGAGCCCCGCCCTTTCCAGGCTGCCGTAGACGATGTCGTCCAACTCGGCGCGATTGCTGGCAAGGCCATGAATCCGCGGCCCGTAGGCGACGTTCTCGTAGATGGACTTGGGGAATGGGTTCGGCTTCTGGAAGACCATGCCCACGCGTGCGCGAAGCATGACGACATCCGTGTCCCTGGCATAGATGTCCTGGCCATCCAGGCGGAAGTCGCCGGTGACCTTCGCCGATTCGATAGTGTCGTTCATGCGGTTCAGGCAGCGGATGAACGTGGACTTTCCGCAGCCCGACGGCCCGATCAGCGCGATCACTTCATTGCGGCCGACGTCCAGACTGATGTTGCACAGTGCATGGGTCTCGCCGTAGTGGACGTTGCCGCCACGAACGCGAATCACGGCATCCTTGGACGTCACATCGCCGACAGTATCGGGGGCGATCCGGTCAGTCTCGGCGGCATCCGCTATGACCATAGGTGGCATCGAAACGCCAGCGACAGTCTTCGGTACCTCGGCAGGTTCCCGCAGGTTGACGACGTTCTTGTCCTTATCCATGAGCAGCATTATCGGCAAACTCCCATGCTAACCGCTACCAGCGCCGCTCGAAACGATTTCGTAACCAGACGGCAGCAGCGTTCATCACCAGGAGGAACGCAAGCAACACCATGATTGCCGCAGAGGTTCGCTCCACGAAGGCCCGCTCGGGGCTGTCCGCCCAGAGGTAGATCTGGACCGGCAGGGCCGTGGCAGGGCTCAGGGCGCCGCTCGGGACCTCGACGATGAAGGCCACCATCCCGATCATGAGCAGAGGCGCCGACTCGCCCAGGGCCCTCGCCATGCCAATGATGGCGCCGGTAAGCATGCCGGGCAGAGCCAGAGGCAGAACGTGGTGGAACACCATCTGCATCTGGGAGGCCCCCACTCCCAGGGCAGCCTCCCGGACGGATGGCGGCACGGACTTTATCGCGGCCCGCGACGCGATGATCACGACCGGCAGGGTCATCAGCGTCAGCACCAGGCCACCCACGAGTGGCGCCGAGCGCGGCAGTCCGAAGAAATTGATGAATACGGCGAGGCCGAGCAGGCCGAACACGATCGACGGGACGGCCGCAAGATTGTTGATGTTCACTTCGATGACGTCCACGAGCCAGCTGCGGGGCGCAAACTCTTCGAGATAGATCGCGGCGGCAACCCCGAGCGGGAACGCCAGGAACAGGGTGACCAGCAGCATGAAGAAAGAACCCTTGGTCGCGCCCCAGATCCCGGCCAGTTCCGGCTCACGGGAATCCCCACCGGTGAAGAACGTGGTGTTGAACCGCTGCTCGAGTCTGCCGGCGGCCTCGAGCCTGCCGATCCAGGTGATCTGCTGGTCGCTGAGCCGCTGCTCTTGCACCCCCTCCGGTCCGGTCGGCACGCTGCCCTTCACGAACAGGTCCACTTCGTCATCCGCCGGCAGCCAGAGATCCCTGGTCTGACCCAGCAGGGCGGGATCGGCCAGAACCATCTTCTGCAGAACGTAAGCGCCTCCCGAGCTGACGAGGGCATTCAGGTCGCGCCGGGATGCGCGGTCCTCGGCTTCGGGAAACAACTGCCGCAGCGACGTCTTTACCAGCTGGGCGTAGTCCGCGGACGCCAGCACTTCGGGGTTACGCGAACCCTCGGGATCAATGACCGCGGGATCGAACTGTATTTCCAGGCGAACAAAGGACTGGCGGAACGCACCGTAGCCGTTGCCGATGATCGTGGTGAACAGAATGACCAGGAAGCCCACGCCAAGCAGCACGGAGACCAGCCCATAGAGGCGAAACAACTTCTCGGTGCGATAGCGCCGACGCAGGCTGGCGTCCACGCGCCGGCGGGTCTCGGCAGGAGTAAGCGGCTCAGCCATCAGTCGTACTGCTCCCGGTAACGTCGCACAACCTGCAGCGCAATGATATTCAGGATCAGGGTCACGACGAACAGCACGAGGCCCAGCGCGAACGCAGCCAGCGTTTTCGGACTGTCGAATTCCTGGTCGCCCACGAGCAAGGTGACGATCTGCACGGTGACCGTCGTGACGGATTCGAGCGGATTCGCCGTCAGGTTGGCGGACAGGCCTGCCGCCATGACCACGATCATGGTTTCCCCGATCGCGCGGGAGGCGGCCAGCAGCACGCCGCCCACGATGCCGGGCAGCGCGGCAGGCAGGATCACCCGCTTGATCGTCTCCGACTTGGTGGCGCCAAGGCCATAGGACCCCTCGCGCATGGCACGCGGCACGGCATTGATCACGTCGTCGGACAGCGACGAGACGAACGGAATGATCATGACGCCCATGACCAGGCCCGCCCCCAGGGCGCTCTCGGATGCCACATCGAGCCCAAGAGCGGCGCCAACTTCACGGATGACCGGAGCCACCGTCAGCGCGGCGAAGTAGCCGTAGACGACGGTCGGGATGCCGGCCAGGACTTCCAGCACGGGCTTGACCACCCGGCGCAGCGCCGGCCTGGCGTACTCGGACAGGTAGATGGCGATCATGAGCCCGATGGGCACCGCGACGGCAAGGGCGATGCCGGATATGAGCAGGGTGCCGGCGAAGAGTGGTACCGCGCCGAACGCACCCGACGAGCCCACCTGGTCGGCCCTGATCGCCGTCTGCGGGCTCCAGGTGAGGCCGAAAAGGAAATCCGACAACGGCACCTGCTGGAAGAACCGGATGGCCTCGAACGTCACCGACAGCAATATGCCCAGGGTCGTCAGGATCGCGACCATGGACGCTGCAATCAGCGCCACCTTGATGGCCAGCTCCACGTGATTGCGGGCGCGAAACTGCGGTCGAAGCCGGCTCCACGCGACGGCGAACCCGATGAACGAGACCGCTATGATCAGGCCGGACAGGATGCCCTGCGACGCGGCCCGAAGCTCGGAGTACAACTGCGCCGCCACGGCGAACTCGGCCCGCCGGCTCTCGTCGACCATCTGCCCCGCTGCCAGGTTGCGGATGTCGTTGAGCGTCAGGCTCAGCTGGGCCTCGGGCTGATTGCGGAGAGCGTCGGGCAGCGAGTCCACGACCCTGCTGGTGATTATCGTATCGCTGAAGGCGGCCCAGGCCAGGAGCACGACAAGCCCCGGGAGCAGGCACCACAGGGAGGCGAAGTAACCGTAGTACTTCGGCAGGGAATGGAGGCGCCGAGCCGGCCCCACGCCGCCGATCGCCACGGCACGGCGCCGCCCCAGGAAGAACGCGGCAAGGGTCATCGCCGTCAGGATCAGGAGCAAGGTGGTCAGGCGCATCGACTGCAAATCACCATCGTTCTCCAGGCAGAAAGGCGGCGGCCCGCATTGGCAGGCCGCCGCCCCGACTTAATCACTCCCGGCCGGCGCACAGGCGCACCGGTCACTTGACCGGCGGCATGGCCTCCATGGCAGCCACCCGCTTGACGACTGCCTGGAACTCGGCTGCCGGCAGTGGCACCAGGCCCCGGTCGGCCAGGTAGCCCTCGTCGCCCATCGCCTTCTTGCTCGTGAATTCGGCGACGAATTCCCTGATACCCGGGATGGCGCCGAGGTGGGCCTTCTTCACGTAAAAATACAGTGGCCGCGACACGGGGTACTTGCCGCTCGCGATGTTCTCGAAGGTTGGCGCCTGGCCGTCGACCACCGAGCCCATGACCGAGTCCATATTCTGCTCCAGGAAACTGAAGCCGAAAATGCCGACCGCGTTCTTGTTGGCCTTGAGCTTCTGGACGATCAGGTTGTCGTTCTCACCGGCCTCCACGAAGCGGCCGTCCTCGCGGATCGTGTAGCAGATCTGCTTGAACTTGTTCTCGTCCTTGTCCTTGATGGCCTTGATCCAGGGGACGGTCTTGCATCCGCCCTCCATGGCCAGCTCGACGAAGGCGTCACGGGTGCCGGAGGTCGGCGGCGGGCCCAGGACCTCGATCGGCCGGGCTGCCAGTTTCGGATTGACGTCCTGCCAGGTCTTGTAGGGATTGGGAACCAGCGTCTGGCTCCCGTTGGGATTGGGGACCTGCTTGGCCAGGGCCAGGTAGATGTCCCGCAACGTCAGCGGCAGGCCGGTAGCCGCCTTGGACTCGGCCAGCACGATGCCGTCGTAGCCGATCTTGACCTCGACGATCTCCTTGACGCCATTGGCCGCGCACGCCGCCTGTTCCGTGGCCTTGAGGGCCCGCGAACTGTTCGCGATGTCGGGGTGCTGGACGCCCACGCCGCCACAGAACAGCTTGATGCCCCCGCCGGAACCGGTGGACTCGACCTTCGGGGTCTTGAACTGGCTGGTCTTGCCGAACTGCTCGGCCACCACCGTGGAGAAGGGGTAGACCGTGGAAGAGCCGACGATGCTGATGTAATCGCGCGCGACCTGGGCAAGGGCCGGGCCGGCCGTGGCGCTGGCCAGGATGGTCGCGGCAAACAGGCGGGTAAGCGGGGAAATGTGCTTCACGTGGACCTCCAGGAGGATATCGGACGGTAGGACTTCAACGTGTCGCAGCTTATGTCCGGAATGTTAAGGAATTATTTCAGCCCCGCGCGCCGCGTCAGCCAGACGCCGGCCGGTCACCCTTGGCGGCCTCCAGCTCCTGGAGCACGGTTTCCCGCTCGGTATGCCGGATATCCCGGCCATGGACGAGGTAAACCACGTACTCCGCGATGTTCTTGGCATGGTCCCCAATGCGCTCCAGCGCCCGGGCTACCCAGCTCACGTCCATGAAACGGCGGATGGTCCGGGCATCCTCCATCATGAGGGAAATGCACTGGCGCGTGATCTGGTCGTACTCCTCGTCGACCAGCTTGTCCTCCTCGATGACCGCGAGGGCATCGTCCACGTCCATCCGGGAAAACGCATCCAGGGCATCGTGCAGCATCTCCTGGACGTGCTCGCCCAGCGCCTTCAGCTCCGTGTAGGAGGCATAGGGCTCCCGGTCGGTGGCCAGGTGCGAGGCCAGGTAGCCAATCTTCGCGGCCTCGTCGCCCACTCTCTCGAGGTCCGTGATCGTCTTGATCACCATCACGATGAGGCGCAGGTCGGCAGCGGCCGGCATGCGCGTGGCGAGCAGCTTCCGGCACTCCTCGTCGATCGTCACCTCGAGCTTGTTGATCTTGTGGTCTTCATTGGAGACCCGGAGTCCCATGTCGCTGTCGCCGGCCGTGATGGCCTCGACGGCGGTGTCCAGGTGTTGCTCGACGAGGCCGCCCATGCGCAGCACTTCGCTGCGCAGGTGCTCGAGCTCTGCATTGAAGCGCCGTGAAATGTGGTGACTGAAGCTCTCGGATTCCATGGTGTCGCTCCTTGACCTGCGGGCGCGAGGTCGGGCTCGGAAGGGTCGAAGAATATCAGGATAAGGCGAGGCGATCCCGGGGGAAATGGCAGACGAAGGTGCTTCCCTGCCCCAGCCGGCTTTGTATTTCGAGTTCCGCGTCGTGCCGGCGAAGCGCGTACTTGACGATGGCCAGGCCAAGGCCGGTCCCGCCACGCTGGCGCGCCCGTCCGCCATCTGCGCGGTAGAAACGCTCGGTGACCCGCGGGATGTCCTCCTCGGCGATACCGATGCCGGTGTCCTGCACGGCGAGATGGCCACCGTCGGCATCCACCGTCCAGCGGATGGTGATCTCGCCCTCCGGCGGCGTGTAACGCACGGCGTTGGCGACCAGATTGGACACGACCGACTGCAGCTCGGTTTCCTCCCCGAGCAGGTTCGCGGGACTCTGCAGCTCGATCTCGATACTGTCCGGATGCTCCGGCAGGGCGAGCGCTTCCTTCCTGGCAGCGGCAATCATCGCCGCCACGTCAACGACATGATCCTTCGGCACGGACTGCCCGGACTCCAGCTTGGACAGCTGCAGCAGATCCTCGACCAGGCGGCGCATACGTATCGACTGGTCCTGCATGACGCCGATCGGCTGCTTCCAGCCGTCGGGAATCCGGTCATCTTCTGCCAGCGCATCCAGATAGCCCATGATCACTGTCAGCGGCGAGCGAAGCTCGTGGGAGGCATTGGCGACAAAATCGCGACGGACCTTCTCTATCTTCACTCGCTGACTGACGTCGCGGATCAGCAGGAGCATCTGTTCCGGACCGTAGGGAATCAGCCGGCACGACAGCCAGGTGTCACCACCTGCTGGTGACGGAATGTCAACGGCCTGGCGCCCCCCCGGATTGTTCAGGTAGTCCACGAAGTCCGGGTAGCGCATGAGATTCTCGATACGCTGGCCGCGGTCCCTGCGATTCTTCAGGCCGAGCAGTACCCTGGCCGCCTGGTTGTAATTGATGATCTCGTGGCGGGAGTTCAGGATCACGCCACCATCGGGAAAGGCCTCGGTGGACGCGCGGAGCTCCTTGACGAGCTTCCGGAAGCGCTTGCCCCGCCGCTTCACCTTGCCCTTTATGAACTGGATCTTGGCGAATACCGGCGGCCAGACGCCGTCGCCGTCGGGTATCTCGGTAATCTCACCGGTGGCCAGCCAGCGCTCGAGACGGTAAAGATTGTAGAGCTGCCAGGCGAGCAGGCCGAGGCCAACCACCAGCACGCCGAGAGTCGTCCTGTCGTAGAGATAGCCCACGAGGCCGCCGGCGACGAGAGCGCCGCCGTACCACGAGAGGGTCCAGGTCCAGACCTTTGGCATTGCTCAGCGCGTGGAAAAGCGGTAGCCGGCGCCCCTGACCGTCTGTATGTACTGGTCCACGTGGAATTCCTCGAGAACCTTGCGCAGCCGGCGGACATGCACGTCCACCGTGCGCTCCTCCACATAGACATTCTGGCCCCAGACGGAGTCGAGAAGCTGGGTGCGGCTGTAAACGCGATCCGCGTTCTCCATCAGGAACTTCAGCAACCGGTACTCGGTGGGGCCGAGCCCGATCTCGCGCTCGCCGACGAAGACCCTGTGGCTCACGGGGTCGAGGCGCAGATCACCGGCCACGAGCGGCTCGTCGGATGGCGGCGCCGCGCGGCGCAGGACGGCATTGATGCGGGAGAGGAGTTCCCGCGGGGAGAACGGCTTGGTGATGTAATCATCCGCACCGCCGTCCAGCCCGAGAATCTTGTCGCGCTCCTCCGCCCTTGCGGTGAGCAGGATGATGGGCATCTCGCGGTTCGCCTCTTCCCGGCGGAGGGTGCGGGTCAGCTCGAGGCCGCTGGAGTCGGGAAGCATCCAGTCGACCAGCAGCAGGTCCGGGCGCGAGTCGGCGATGCGCAGGCGGGCTGACGAGCAATCCTCCGCCTCCTCCACCTCGAATCCCGCCCGGCTCAGATTAAAGGCGATCATCTGCCGGATCGGCGCCTCGTCCTCGACCACCAGAATCCTGCGTGCGCTCATGATGTTCCGTCACAATGGTGTTGCGGCGTATTGCAACAGGCTTTTATTACAAAGCTGTTACGACCTCAACCGCGATCGGCAGGATTGTGACACCGGGAGGGCCCGGCCGGGGCCGAATTACCCGAAACGGTAACCGAAGCCCCGGACAGTCTGGAGCAGATTCTCGCAGGAGTGAGGCTCCAGAGCCGCCCGGAGCCGGCGGACGTGGACGTCGACCGTGCGCTCCCCGATGCCGTTCCGGCGTCGCCAGACGTGCTCCAGGAGGTGCCGCCGGGCGAGGACCCTCCCGGGGTTCTCCATGAAGTAGGCCATCAGCCGGAACTCGACGGGCGCCAGGTCGAGTTCGCGGACACCCACGGTGACCTTGTGGCTCAGCTTGTCGAGCCGGATGGGACCGACCTCGAGGACATTCTCCCGGGATTGCGCTGCCGGACGCCGGAGCGCGGCATTGACCCGCGCCAGGAGCTCCTCCTCGCGGACGGGCTTCGTCAGGTAGTCATCCACACCGTTGTCGAGGGCATTCGCGACGGCAAGCGCGTCGTTGCGTCCGCTGAGCATGACCACCCGCGTCAGGTGGCCATTGGCATGCCTTCTCACGTAGTGGGCCAGTTCCAGCCCGGACATGTCCCGCAACATCCATTCCGTCACGACCATGTCAAAGGACCGCTGCTCGACCCGGTCGACGGCGGTCATGGCATCACTCGCGCAGACGACGTCGTGGCCGACGGACTTCAGGCGATCGCGGACCCAATCACGGTCATCGGTATTGCCGTCGACGAGCAGAATTCGGGTCACGATCAGGAATCACGGGCCTTGAACGGGAACGTGGATCGTCCGGGGTCTGCGTTGCAGCCCCATTACCGGAGTATTGCCGTTCCATTACGGGCGCCGCCGTCGCCTCGCCCGGCGAGTTCGTCTCCGGACCAAAGAGCTCGCTGCCGACTTCCAGGGACCTGTGCCGCAGTTGGACGAGGGACGTTGCGATGAGCTGCCGCAGGCGCTGCACGTGGGTATCGATGCGCAGCGCGTCGGGCTGCTGCCGGAGCAGGTTTTCCAGGAGTTCCAGGTCCTGGGCATGACCGAGGAGCGAGGCGAGTTCGCGCAGCCGCGGGCCGATGGTGAGGGCGCGCGACGGCGCCAGGTTGGCCAGCAACTGGGTCTGGTTGGCGGCGTACTTCACTTGCCGTCGCCAGGCGTGGAATGCCGGCGCCGCGGACGCCTCACTCAGTGAGGCAAATCCGGCAACACACCGTTCCCACTTGAGTCCCGCCCCGAGCCGCAGGTCCCGGCGGCGCAGATCGGCCAGGGGCAGCCGTTCCAGCCGCCGTTCGGCGTCGCCCAGCAGCTGGCACGCCACTTCTATCTGGTCACGAAGGCTGGCCCGGTGCGCCTCCAGTTCCCGGATTGCCCGGGCGGCCATGGACTCCCGCAGCATGGCCACGGACTCTGCCAGGTGGGGCTCCGTGACGCCGATCTCGAGATAGTCGAGGGCCTCGACAAGCGCCTCGGCGTCGCGGGCATAGGCCACGCGCTTCTGGATATCACGATAGAACGAGTTCTCGACCCTGGCGACGTAGGGCATCGCCGGCTTGAGCAATTGCGCCACCGCGCGGGCACGCTTGCAGGCCTGCCGGGCGCGATGGATGGCATCGGCCGGATCCGTCGTCCACTGGGAGAGCAGCGCCAGTATCCAGGTGTTCTGCTCGCGCAGAACGCGCTGAACAGCCTTGCCCGCTGGTTCGTCTGTACCGATGAGATAAGCCACACTCGTCGCCCGGCCGGATAATTGGCTATGCTTTTGCCGGCTTCTCTGAGCAGTCTAGCATCGGGACTCCTGGCCTCCCGGTTCGCGGATTTCCATATACCTTTTCGGAAGAAAATCAAAGATATGGCGAAACAAGGTAAACGCGGTCTGCGACGACTTGTGGATGCAGCGGGCTACTCGGCGGCGGGCCTCGCCGTGGCCTGGCGCGGTGAAGAAGCGTTCCGCCAGGAAGTGCTGCTGGCCGTGGCGCTCTTACCACTGGCCCTGTGGCTCGGGCAATCGCCCCTGGAGCGGCTGCTGCTCGTTGCCTCCTGGCTGGTGGTGATGATCGTCGAGATCCTCAATACCGCGGTTGAGGCCACCGTCGACCGGATCAGCGACGAGCGGCACCGGCTGTCAGGTGAGGCCAAGGATCTGGGCTCTGCGGCCGTGTTCCTGAGCCTGTTGCTCACCGCGCTGGTGTGGGGCACGGTGGCCTGGCAGCGGTTCGCCGCCTGACGGATCTCAGACAGCGAACAGCGCGAGGCTTCCCGTCGCCAGCAACCAGCCGAGCAGCCCGCCGGCGAGCACGTCCGTCGGGTAGTGGAGACCGAGTACGACACGGGAAAGGGCAACACTAATGGCGAATGGCGCTACCAGCCACAACAGCTGGGGGAAGTAGTGCGCCAGCATCACCGTGAAGCTGACGGCGTGCAGCGTGTGACCGGACGGGAAGCTGTAGCGGTCGAGCGGCATCACCAGGGCCCGGACACCCCGGTGCGAGTGAAACGGCCGCTCCCGCACGAGCCGCTGCTTGAGGAAGCGGTAGATCGCTAGCCCGACCAGCCCGGTCAGGACCATATGCAGGGCGGGGAGGAATGCGCTGGCACCAAACACCAGTGGAAGCATGGCCAGCAGCGTGTACCAGGCAACACCATCGCCGAGACGGCTGACCAGCGCGAAGTAATTCCGGACCGGGGTAAACCGTGCCACCGAGTGCACAGGCAGGCACAGGCGCACTTCCAGGCTGTCGAGCCGGGCGAACGCAGCGGGGAGAGTGAAGTCCAGCATCCGTGCAACCCTCCGTCGGTTGAGCCGACGGTTGCATCATCCGGGACGCTGCTGACAATTTCTTGACGATCTCTTGAAGCTTTAATGACACTCCGCAAGCTATTGAATTGAAAAGATTAGGAGCGCCTTCAGGCGCGACCGGTCAGGGGTCGCGCCTGAAGGCGCTCCTACGGGCCCGCTGCCTCGGCGGCCGGCACCTGCAGGGTGTCGATCTTTTGCCGGTACTCCTCCACGGCGTTCTCGACCTCGATGCGCTTCAGACCGGTGAAGGGCTCGGCCTGGGCAAGGGCGCCGAAGCAGCCCTTCTTCGCGTAGCGATCCAGTGCCTCGTTGGCGATGTCTGCCAGCTGCACGTTCTTCTGGGCACAGACCTTGAGCCCCTGACCGTCCGCAGCCGCCTGCCGGGCCAGCTCGTTGCGCTCCGTCTCGACCGTGCGGAGCTGCTCGGCAAGTTCCTTGTACTTGGCCACGACCTCCTCCAGTCGCAACTCGGTCGCTTCCAGGCGGGAACCAACAGACTGCTGGCCCGCCTCGGCCCGGCTGACCTTGCTCTCCGCCGTTCCGGCCCGGCGCGTGAGCGACTCCTTATCGGTGGCAAGCGTCTTGGCCTCCGTCTCGAGCTTTGCCACCTGCTCCTTCAGCCGTGCATTCTCTGTCTGCAGGGCAGTTCGTTCGCTGGCCAGCTGCTGTACCTGCTGCTGCAGGCGGGCACTGGCATCGCTGGCGGGACGACGGGCCTCCTGCGCGGATGCTGCCGAAGCCAGCATCATCAGAATGAGCGTTGCCACCCGTGGACTCATGATGATCCTCAGAACCTGCCGTTGAGATCGAGCTGGAACACGTCGATGCCCAGCGGGGGACCGTCGATCTCATCTGCGGACAGGTAACGCAGCCGGGCCCAGGTGTTGTCCGTCAGTCCCAGCTCGCCACCGATGATGTAGCCCTCTGCGTCGGTGCCGCCCCGATGGATGTCGGAATCGGTGAAGGCGTCGAGCAGGGAGTCTCTCTCTGCGTAGTGGTAGGCAACGAAGGCCCGCCAGGCCAGCGGCCGCGCAATCTCCGGATTGCCGAGGCGGAACTCCAGCCGGTAGGCGTCGGCCTCCTCGGCCACGAAGACGCCGGTCCGGTTCAGCACATCGCCCTCGTCATAGCCCACATTGGTGACGTAGTTACCAGCCATTTCCAGCACGAGATCGGGCTGCAGGGTCCAGGCCGCCACGGCGCTGATGTCCACCAGGTTGTAGTCCGCCGCGAGTGCGAACAGGTTCGTGTCGGGGTCCGTGTCATTGCGGATGTCGAAGAGGGTATTCCCCTTCTGGAGGGAATCCGGTGCCGTGTAGTCCAGCAGGCCGTCGGTTGCGGCGTCGTTGCGCTGTCCCTCGATGTTCAGATAGTCGTAGTACGCCGCCGCCAGGCTCAGCCGCAGCTCGGGCAGCACGTCGAACTCATAGCCCAGCTGGCTTGCGAGCAGCCACTTGTCGTCCTGGGACAGCGCGATTTCCTGGATGGGATAGGCGCCGGCGGTCGCAAAGAACCCGCGGGACTGGCGCGCTTCGCCGGTAACCTTGGGATTGTTCCAGGCGTACTGGAGCGTGAAACCGTTGAAGCGGACGTCGTTGTCCCAGACCAGTTCGGTGGACTGCATGGGGTTCGGCGTCCGCCCGGCCCAGAACTGCATCTGATGGTTCCTCGCGTCAGGCGACGTCCCGAGGCGGAGGTAGGCCTCCTCGAGAAGGAGTGGGAACGTCCGGTTGAAGTCGCCGAGCGCCTGGTTACGCGTCACGGGGTTGGTCTGGTTGCCGGTGCCGAACCGCACTGACGCCATGGCGTTCTCGTCCAGGTCGAACTGCGCGCCGAAGTTCATCTTCAGCTGGTAGCGATTCTGGTCCTCCGTGGTGTTCAGGAACGCGTCAGAACCCGCCCGCCCAATGCCGCCAGCGTCGTTGATTGCCTGGAAGTCCAGGTACGTGAACGGCTGGTTGCCGTCGGCAAATGCCGTGTACTCGCCGCGAACCCGGATGTCGCCGGACCACCGCGCGTTGCGGACCCAGGACGGCAGCGCCGCCGGTACGCCCCAGCCCTCCTCCGCTGCGGCCTTCTTCACGTCGGCGACGACGGCGGCCTGCACGTCCTGCTTCACCTGCGCGGTGATTTCGTCCTGCACGACCCGGGGAACGTAGGTCACGCGCACGTCGCCGGGACCCGCCGCAGCCGAGGATGCCTGCGCGACAGCCTCGGCGTTCGCCTTGCTCTGGGCGTCGGCGACCAGCTTCTCGGCCGATTCCTTCGAGATCAGGCCCTGCTTAACCATCGCATCGAGCAGGTTCACGACGGTATTGCGGAGCACCGCCATGTCCGAACCGGCGGCCTCCTGGGCCACCGCATTGAGGCTGGCAACCGAGAGGAGGATTGCTGCGCAGCTGACGAATGTGGTTCTCAGGGTCATGTCGAATCCGGTTTGCTGTTGGTTGAATAAGTCCGGGTCAGATGCGGCTGACGATCCGCAGCCGCACCGGCTGTAGAAGTCCGGCTGGGGGCATTTCCGACACCCGGTCCAGGGACTCCAGCGCTGCGACCAGGTCCCGGTCCAGCGCCGCGTCCCCCGTCGAGGTCACCACCTTGAACTTCTGGATGCGACCGTCCGGCGCAAGCCACAGCCGCACCACCACCGAATACCGGTCGCGGCGGATGTCACGAATTTCCGCGAGCTTCTCGATCAGGTCGCCCTTCAGGACCTGGCCGTACCAGCTGTACTGGTCGCTGCTGCCGGCACCGAGCAGATCGCGCCCGCCCTTGCGGCCGAGCAGCCCGAAGCCGTCAGCCCCGGCAACGCCCTCCGCATCCAGCCCCAGCTGGTCACCGGCCGGCGGCTGATCCGCCTCGGCAACCTCGGGTTCCGGTTCCTCCGGCTCGGGGACGTCCACCTCCTCCGGCTCCGGTGGCGGGGGTGGCGGGGCCGGCGGCGGGGGTGGCGGCCGGATGATCTGCACCTGCTGGATCAGCTTTTTCGTTGGCTGGGCCGAGTCGTCCATGCCGCTGACGACCAACCAGCCCAGGCCGCCCACGAGGGCAATGACGGCGAGCGAGATTGCGGCGATGGGCAGGTACGCGCGCCAGGCGCTCCCTGCCTTGCCGCCCTTCAGCCTCGGCTGATCCTTCTGCCCGGGGCCCGCCATGACCGCCTACTTGACGACCCGCTGGGTCACCAGGCCCAGCTGGGTGATCTCGAGACGCCCTAGCAGGTCGAGAACGTCCACCACCCGCTGGTACGGGATCGTGGAATCGGCCTTGACGATCACCGGCAGGTCGGGATCGGCGGCCCGGTACTGGCGCAGCAGGCTCTCCAGTTCAGTGAGGCTCACCGGGTAGGTGTCGAGGTAAATGGTGCCATCGGCCGTGATGGAGACCGCCTTGGTCTTGGGCTCGGCAAGGCTGGGTGCGGCACTGGCCTTCGGGAGGTCCACCTTGATGCCCTGCACGGTTGCCGTCGTGAGGATGATGAAGATCACGAGCAACACGTAGGCGAGGTCGAGCATCGGGACGACGTTCACCTCGTCGTAGAGTTCACCTTCTTCCTGGATCTCGGCCATCGTACTTTGCTCAGCTGTAGCGCTCGGCGAGCTTGGTAACGAACTCGTCGATGAACACGCGGTTGTCCGCCACCACTTCCTTGATCTGGGAGGCGAGCCAGTTGTAGCCAAACAGTGCCGGAATCGCGACGGCCAGGCCGGCTACCGTGGCGGCCAGCGCGGCGGCGATGCCCGGAGCGATGGCGTTCACATTCACGTCACCCGTGGCGGCGATGGCCGCGAAGGTGATCATCACGCCGACCACGGTGCCGAGCAGGCCGAGGAAGGGGCCGCCGGCGATCGCGAGCGTAAGCAGAACCATCTGGCTGTTCAGCCGCTGGGTCTCGCGCACATTGGTGGCGTCGATCGTGGCGCGGATGGCGTCCAGCGCCTGGATGCTCAGGCTCTCCGCACGGGCCGCGCCGGCACTGTTGGCAAAGCGCAGCTGCACCTGCTGGATACCGGCGTGATAGAGATGATAGATCGTGGAGCTCTGGTAGTGATCGTGGGAGCCGGACAGCGCCTGGAGGACGTTGTGCTCCTCGGCTGCCGGATCCTCGTCGGCGTCCAGGCTCGCCAGGTTCGACGTCCCGACCCGCCGGAAGTCGGCCAGGAACGCGAGGTTGTCCTTCTTCACCCGGCGCAACGTAAGGATCTTCGTAAGCATGATGATCCAGCTCGCGATGAACATGAGTACCAGGATGGCGATGACGATCCAGCCATCGAGCGTGACGTTCTTGAGGGTGATGAGGAAATAGGACGGCTCGGCGCCGGACTCCTTCGCGGTGTCCTCGCCGTAGCGGACCAGCTTGTCGTCCGGGCCCTGGTTGGCAAACTGCGCTTTGATCCAGTCGGAGGAGCGCGCGGTGTTCGCAATCGTCAACTCGTCCAGCTGCCCGGTGAAGAAGCTGTCACCGGCCGCGCTGGCACCGACCGTCAGCGTGCCACCCGTCTCGGTGAACTGGGAGTCGATGCCGGAGACCTCGCGCCCGTCCAGGTAGAGCGCCACGCGATTGGCGCTGACGACAACAGTGACGAGACCCCAGCTGCCCGGCAGCAGTGAGGCCGCCCGCTCGGTCTCCACCGCCGCGACACCATCATTCACGCGGACGTAGGGCGCGAGCCCGTCGATTCCCAGCCGGACGTAGGGCCCTGCCGGATCGGCGAGTTCCACCAGCACCGCATCGGCCTGGGGCGATTCCGGAATATTGATCCAGGCGGAGATGGTGAGCCCCCGGTCTGGCAACAGGCGGACGGTGGACGACCCAGCCATCTGGATGCTCTCGGCGCCAGCGAAACGCACGCCTGCACCGATGACTGAACCCGGATTGGCCACGGCGGTGGCAGCCGCGGGCAGGTTGGCGTAGCTGGTGGCGTCCTGGACCGGCAGGCCGGCGAAGTGCCAGGCGAGGACCTGGTTGACGTCGAAGGTTGCCCCGGAATCCGAGGCGGCCGGGGCCTCCGGATTGCCGTAGTACATGTAGATCGTGTCGCTGGTCCCGGGGGCCAGCACGGGCACCTTGACCCAGATGAAGGCCATGCCGCTGGTCGCATCCCAGGATTCGATGTGGAACGCGAGCGGGGTCTTGTCGTCGCCGGAAATGAAGCGGATGTCGGCCCCGTCAGGCTGGGCATCGGCGAAGTAGCCGAAGTTGCCGACGTGAAGGCGGATCAGGACGGCCGTCTCCGCGAGGCTGGCACCCGTGGCGGCGCCGGCGGCGGTGGCGTCGAGGGTCAGTGGCTTGCGGAACGCCCAGTTG
>Ga0209254_10001572_pt1 | contig 20536 bp, 25 predicted proteins | sample FrelakmetDIP11DI_FD_187148 | JGI IMG/M metagenome (GOLD analysis project Ga0209254, IMG submission 187148) | Freshwater lake sediment microbial communities from the University of Notre Dame, USA, for methane emissions studies - DIP11 DI (SPAdes)... | ecosystem: Environmental > Aquatic >...
CGCGATGGCGATCCAGCTCATCATCAACCGCGAGTGGGGCCTCGCCAAGAACGAGAACCCCAACCAGGGCAGCTTCATCATCGAGGAGCTGACCGACCTGGTCGAGGAGGCGGTCCTCAAGGAGTTCGAGCGCATCAGCGAGCGCGGCGGCGTGCTCGGCGCGATGGAGACCGGCTACCAGCGGGGCAAGATCCAGGAAGAGTCGATGTACTACGAGCACAAGAAACACGACGGCTCGTACCCGATCATCGGCGTGAACACCTTCCGCAATCCCCAAGGCGACCCGGTGCCCGCGGAGATCGCGCTGATCCGCTCCACCGAGGAGGAGAAGCAGAGTCAGCTGAAGCGCCTACGCGACTTCCACGAGCGCAACAAGGCCGAGAGCGGGCCGATGTTGAAGCGGTTGCAGCAGGCGGTGATCGACAACAAGAACGTGTTCGAGGTGCTGGTGGATGCGGTGCGGGTCTGCTCGCTGGGGCAGATCACGCACGCGCTGTTCGAGGTGGGGGGGCAGTATCGGAGGAGTATGTAGTCCCACCTCCCGGGGCTGCCGCAAGACTGGCGAAGCAAGGAAGTGCTGCCTCCGGTGGACGGTGCTTCTCGATGCCGCACATGAAGAACAACAGGTTGTAGCCGGGTGTGTTGAGGGATCCCAAAGAAAGCGGAGCGCCGATTGCCATGGCGCCCTTCGCGTCGAATGACGGTATTCATCAATGGCGATTCGGAAACAAGAATTCTATGAAGGAGCGGCACTACGACGAGCTCGGCTTCGCCGGCGCGATCCAGCAGGAGCCGGTGGGCATCGTGCGCGCACGCACCCAGGACAACGCATGGGCGCTCGCGGAGGCGGAGCTGGTGCTCGAGGGCTACATCGACACGACGCAGCTCACCTCCGAGGGGGACTCGGGCCAGGACCGCGTGAAGGGCATGATGCCCGAGGCCAGGGGCTATATGGGCCGCGCCATCTACCCCCGCATGCTCGCATGAACGAACGGCCTGACTTTTCGAAGGCGGTCGTGGACCGGACGAAGGTCGTCGACTACCTCCTTGGCGACCGGTCCATCGCCAGTCGCGCCAAGGCCCGCTTCTTCGGGGCCTTGGGGTTCTCGGCGGACCAGTGGGAGGTGCTTGCCGAGGCATTGCGGGATCAGGCGCAAACAGCAGACGTTTCGGTGATCACGACGCCGTGGGGTGCCAAGCAGGTCGCGACCGGGGAGATTGACGCCCCGGTCGGCCGCAGGTACAAGATCGTGACGGTCTGGATTTCCGAGGGCTCCCTCACCAGGCTGGTCACTGCCTATCCCGCCAAGGAGGCGACGCGATGATCCGGGAACATGATTCGGTCGTGCTGACGGCAGATCTGCCTGCACGCGGTCTCGTCGCTGGAGACGTCGGGGTGGTCGTTCACGTTTATGAGCGCGGAGCGGGCTACGAGGTCGAGTTCGTCAACTTCGATGGCGAAACGATCGCGGTCGAAGCCGTGCAGGCCGTTGCTATCCGCCGGGTCGGGTCGCGCGACGTGCCGCACGTGCGCGAGATGGCCACGTAGCCGTCGCGACTGGCCATGCGACGTCCGGAGCCGAAGCAAGAGCGGGACTGCGCAGTTGATGCGGACTCCGATTCGCGCGTCGATCTTTACGCGACGCCGGAATGGCAAGACGAGATGTCACGGCGGCTTGCCGCGATCGAGGCCGGCACCGCGATCCTGATCGATCGTGATGAGTTGCGCGAACGCTTGAGAGCACGTATCGCGTCCGCGTAGCGCCGCTCCCGCACTCGAGCACGCGCTCGCAGAACGTCCGCGTGTCCTCGACATAGAGCCAGGAATCGCGCTCAGACGGCGATGGCATCGCGTTCGATGTAGGGCCGCAAGCGCTCGCGCAGCGCTTTTCAGTAACTTGGTCCGCCCGACGGCCGAGCAGGTCTTCGAGGTAGAACTGCACGCCGAAGTATCGCGCCGAGGTCGCCGGACCGTCGAACGCTACGAGCACGTCGATGTCGCTGGCGGGCCCGGCGGTCCCGCGCGCCGTGGAGCCGAACAGCGCCAGGCGTGTCACGCCGAAGCGCTCGCTGAGCGTCGGCTTGTGCTTCCTGAGCAGTTCGAGCGTGTGGGCACGGTCCATGGCGCAATCATGCCGCACCGGGATGCACACCGCGAGGCCTCATGTCGGAGTGCCTCTTGCTTGACGGGCTCTCCTCAACCGCCGCATGGTGGCCTCCCTCCCCGGCAAGCCAAGCCAGTGAGGCGGCTTTGAGCTAAGCCGGCGTCCCGTTCTGCAGTGCCTCGAATCCGCCGCGGGCGACGCGAGGCCCGAGCCGGTCGATGCCTTCGGCCTGGTCGACGATCCAGCCGCGCTCCGCGTCCAGGTCCGCCACCGCCGCCTCGAGCCCGCGCGCGATGCGCGGATGATCGCCGCGCGCCGTCTTGACCTCGATGGCGAAGCGGCGTGAACCGCGTTCGACCACCAGGTCCACCTCCGCTCCCGCGGCCGTGCGCCAGAACCAGGCTTGCGACCCGGGGTGCGCGACGGCCTCCCGCCTCAGAATGTCTTCGATCACGAACGTCTCCCAGCTCGCCCCGCGCACCGGGTGCGACAGCAGCGCGTCGTGGGTGGAGATGTCCAGCAGGTGATGCAGCAGCCCGGTGTCGCGGAGGTAGACCTTGGGCGCCTTCACCAGCCGCTTGCCGACGTTGCGGAAGTACGGTTGCAGCGTGCGGACGATGAAGGTCTGCTCGAACGCGGCCAGGTAGCGCTGGACCGTGTGGTACGAGACGCCGAGCGAGCTGCCCAGCTGCGAGGCGTTCAGGATGCCGCCCTGCTGGTGCGCGAGCATGGTGAGCAGGCGCCGCGCCAGCACCGGATCGGCGGCGATGCCGTACTGCGGCAGGTCGCGTTCGAGGAAGAGTCGCAGGTAGGCCTCCCACCATTCGCGGAAGTCTCCCCGCAGGGCATCCGGGAAACCACCCTTGAGCCAGAGCGTGCGCCAGTCGCCGGGCGGGCCGCCCGCGGCGGCCTCGCAGGCGGCGAGCGGCGCGAGCTCGATGACGACGGCGCGCCCCGCCAGGGATTCCGCGGCGCCCCGTACCAGTGCCGGCTGTGCCGAGCCGAGGACGATGAAGCGGCCGTTGCGACCGCGATCGGCGTCGATCAGGCCGCGCAGTGCCGCGAAGGTGCCGGCGACGGCCTGCGCCTCGTCCACGATGAGGCCGCCCCTCTCCCTGCCGGCGAGCACGAAGCGCGGGTCGCTGCGCAGCGCCGCGGCCATCGCCGGGTCCTGGCAGTCCACGTGAGGGAGTTCGGGGAACGCGCTCCGTGCCAGCGTGGTCTTGCCGACCTGCCGCGCGCCGAGTATCACCACGGCCGGGAAGCGGCGGGCGGCGTCGCGGAGCCGGTCTGCTGCGAGGCGGGGGTACATGCCTTGCAATTTAGAAGCAAGTCTTCTAAATAGCAAGACACGGATGGACCCGGAAGTCCGGTATCCCGTCGAGCCCGCGCTGGTGCCCCAGGCCGTCGCGATCGCCGACTCGCTCAAGCGCGCGCTGCGGGCCCGCGGCATCACCTACGCGGCGCTAGCGGCGCGCATCAGGATGTCGGAGGCCAGCGTGAAGCGCATGTTCGCCAAGCGCACCTTCACGCTGGCGCGGCTCAACGCGATCTGCGACGCCGCCGGCATCGACTTCGCCGAGCTGACGCGCGGCTTCAATCCCGAGGAGCGGTTGATCGCGCGCCTCACCACCCAGCAGGAAGCCGCGATCGTCGCCGAGCCCAGGCTCTTCCTCACGGCGATCTGCGTGCTGAACCTGCTCGACTTCGACGACATCATCGCGCTCTACAAGCTCGAGAGCGCCGAGCTCGTGGGCCTGCTCACGCGGCTCGACCGCATCGGCTTCATCGAGCTGCTGCCCAACGACCGCATCAAGCTGCTGGTCGCGCGCACGTTCGCGTGGATCCCCAACGGGCCGATCATGCAGGCGTTCAAGCGCAACTCGGCCGACTTCTTCGACTCGGACTTCAGGCAAGCCCGGCGAACTGATGCTGCTGCTGAACGGCCGCCTGTCGCCCGCGTCGTCGATCGCGCTGGTCGAGCGCCTGAAGCGCGTCGCGCGTGAGTTCTCCGATCAGCAAATCGATGATGCTTCGCTGCCTGCGGCGGCGAGGCCCGCGGTGAGTCTGCTGATCGCCTGCCGGCCGTGGCGGATTTCGGCGATGCGGCCGTTGGAGCGGGAGGACGCCGCAGAGGGCGCGACGAAGCGCTCGCGCAAGAAGTGAGCTTCACCACCACCTCGCGGGCCTGTACGCCGGGGTTCCCGTCAGCCCGATGCGGTATGCTTTTGGACGCCCACCGTCAGGAGGTCGCGTGTGTCTGATGCCACGCTTGCGAAGTTGCGTTCCCAAGCGCTGCGGCTCTCGGATGCAGAGCGCGCTCGCTTGGCGCATGACCTCGTGCAGAGCCTCGATGCGCCGTCCGATCCGGATGCTGCGGATGCCTAGGACCGCGAGATCGCCCGCCGTCTGGATGCCATCGATGCGGGCACGGCCGTGTTGATCGACCGCGACGAGTTGAGTCGCCGGCTCAAGGCCCGTATCGCCCGCGGCTGATGCACCGGCTGGAGCGGGAGCCGGTCGCTCGTGGGGAAAACGGTCCGACGGGCGCCGAAAAGATCGGCAAGACACATCGGCAAGACGACCGCGTTAATGGAGAGTTTTTGCTGATAGGATAGGAAGTTACTGACCTTCCAGGATCGGCAAGAATGGCCCTTCCAGAAGTCCCGTCCAGGATCGAGCCGGCGCTCCTCGGCGAGGCCTCGGGCGACCTGCTCGACCTCCTCACCGAGATCCCCGCCGCGGCTTCCGCGCTCGGGAGCCGGCTGCATCCGCGCACCGTGGCAAGCCTCGCCGACCTGGTGCGCGTGATGAACTGCTACTACTCCAACCTCATCGAGGGCCACAACACCCGGCCGCGAGACATCGAACGCGCGCTCGGCGGCGACCTCGACGCCGACGAGGGGCGGCGCAATCTCCAGCTCGAGGCGCGTCAGCATATCCGCCTGCAGCGCGAGATCGATCGGAAGTTCGCGGACGGCTCGCTGCCGGAGCCCGCGTCGCTTGCGTTCATCGCGCATCTGCATCGCGAGTTCTATCGCGATGCACCTGCGGCGATGCTGCGTATCGAAGGTGCGGGGCGTGAAGTGATCGTGGTGCCGGGAGAGTTGCGGTCGAAGCCGGAGGAGGACGTTGCAGTCGGCCGGCACCAGCCCCCGGCGAGCGCGCGCGTCGCGGACTTCATGGCGTACTTCGAGCAGCGCTATGCGTTCGCGGCACTGAGTCCGGCACGCCGCATTCTCGCGATCCCGGCCGCGCATCACCGCTTCAACTTCATCCATCCGTTCGCCGACGGCAACGGCCGCGTCAGCCGGCTGATGAGCCACGCGATGGCGCTGCAGGCCGGCATCGGCGCGCACGGGCTCTGGTCGATCTCGCGCGGCCTCGCACGCGGCCTCCAAAGCCGCACCGAGTACAAGTCGATGATGGATCACGCCGACATGCCTCGGCAGGGCGATCTCGATGGCCGCGGCAATCTCTCCGAGCGCGCGCTCATCGAATTCTCGACCTGGTTCCTGCGCGTCTGCCTCGATCAGATCCGCTTCATGAGCGGCATGTTCGATCTCGCGGGGCTGGCCGATCGGTTGAAGGCCTACGCGTCCATGCAGGGCTGGCGCGCCGAAGCGGGCGTGCTGCTCACGGAAGTCCTCCACCGCGGCGAGATCGCGCGGGGCGAGGCGGCCGGCATCACGGGCCTCGGGGAACGCACGGTCCGCGGACTCCTCGGCACGATGGTCGATCACGGCCTGCTGGGATCCGACACGCCGAAAGGCGCAGTGTCGCTACGCTTCCCGGTGAAGGCGCTCGACGTGCTGTTCCCGCGGCTGTTCCCCGAGGCTTGACCCACCTGCCTCGCCTCCACTCAAGGGAACCTGGCCTGCCCGGGAATCCTCGAGCCCGCCACTCCTGGCGCCTCGGCTCCTACTCATCAGGCCATGAACCGTCCTGGCCCGATCGGCTGCGCTCACGTCGCCGCGATAACCCGACCAGCACGAGCAGGCCCGCCGCCAGGAGGGCATAGGTTGCGGGCTCCGGCACCGCAGCGGGATACGCGGTGCCCGACTCGGTAGCGATGTCCGCTCCATTGGGAACTGTAATGCCGAACCTCGCGGTATTGAATGCATTGAGGATGCCGTAATCGTTCGCAAAGCCGGCGAGCAAGCCGACGAGACAAAAGGGCTCGTCGTAGGTGAACTCGAGACTTCCCGTCAGGACTCCGCCGAACGGACTGCCCGGGGGCACGCTCGTCCCCGGATCGGTGAAACCAGGCGTCAGGACGTTCTGGAGGAGCGCAAACGTCGCGATGGAGGCATCCAGCTCGTACGCCTCCAGGAAGTCGTTCAGGAACTCGAACGGCTTGGCGGCGAGCGAGGCGCTCTCCTCTTGCGTCGCGACGAACAGAAAGTAGATGCCGCTTCCGCCGTAGCTCGGGTCGGGCTTCGGCCCGAATTGTCCCGTCAGCACGGCGCTTACCGACGCTTGACCCGTCCCGGCTGCGCCGGAAATGGTGATGCGGTCGCTCCATGCGGAGATCCCGACCGCGAAGGGGCCGCCCACGGAGCTTTTCCGGAGCTGCTCGTCGTCGACCGGGGTGTTGTTCTCGACGGCGACGCGGTTGACGCCGTACTCGGTCTGGGCGCGGGCCGAGCCGGTCGGGATGTTCGAGGATGCCGGGGCCGTGGTCGCCAGAAGCTGAGACTGGGTATAGGTGTATTGCCCCGCAAGAAACTCAGCCAGCGGCAGGCTGCTGTCGCGCGTGGCCGCAAAGGAGACCAAGTCCGCGTGGGCGGGCAGGGAAACCAGAGCCGTGCAGGCAATGGCGAAAAGGGAGGTGCGGTAACGGCTGATCACGGAACTTTCCTCGATGGAACCCGGGTCGGGAGGGAACCAATGGAGCACTCGTAGCAACGGTGAAAAGTTGCAGCGCGATCTCCTCGGCGGCCAGATCGCGATGATGTTCACCGACATCCCCGTCTCGCTGCCGCCCATCAAGTCGGGGGCGCTGGGCGCAAGGCGGCGAAGGTGTCGGGGGCGAAGGGGCAGTAGGGGTGCGCGCGTCCGGGCTGAAGGATCGCGCGCGGCTATCCTCGTCAACAGTGAGCCGCTAGTGCCCCAGGCCGTCGCGATCGCCGACTCCCTGAAGCGCGCCCTGCGGGCCCGCGGCATCAGTCCTTCGGACGTCCGGACCCGCGCTACACTGGCCCGTGTAACACGGGTTACGGAGGATAGACGATGGCCAACCTGACGATTGCGATCGACGACGAGATCCTCAAGCGTGCCCGCCTGCGTGCGACCGAACAGGGCACGTCGGTGAACGCGGTGGTTCGCGATCATCTGGAACAATACGCAGGGGCGCGGAGCGCGCAGGAGCAGGCGCTGGAGAAGCTGCTTTCGCTTTCCCGAGCCGCCCAGTCACGCCGCGGACGGCGCACGTGGACTCGCGATGAGCTTCACGAGCGATGAAGGTCTTCTTCGATACCAACATCCTCGTTTACCTGTTCGACGGCGGCTCTCCTGCCAAGCAGGCGCGGGCCCGCGATCTGCTCGAGCGGCACACTCGCGCCGGCGAGACGCTGCTGAGCACCCAGGTGCTTCAGGAGTTCTACGTGGCGGTCACGCGCAAGCTCGCTGCCCCGCTGCCGCTCGACGTTGCACTTGAGACACTGCGCGAGCTTGCGATCCTGCCGATCGTCCGCGTCGATACACCGCTGATCCTGTCCGCGGCGAAGTTCGCGAGGGATCGCCAGCTCTCGTTCCGGGACGCGCTGGTTGTCCAGGCGGCCATCGAGGGAGGCGCGACGCGTCTTTATTCCGAGGACATGCAGCACGGGCAGCAATTCGAGAGCGTGACCATAGAGAACCCGCTGCGCTCCGAAGTTTGAGCTCGTCAATGGCTCGTCCTCACGCGCGCCGCCCATCCGATCTACCCGAGATCGTGCCAGCCGTTGGTGGATTTGGCCACGATGGCTTCCACGCTAACCCATTGCAGCTCATAGGCATCGTGTCCGCCCCGGGGGCGCCAGGCGCGTTGGAGCTGGCTGGCCGACGTCGCGGTCGCTGCGGTGGCGCATAGTCGTGCAGTCGCGGCTCGCAGGTTCGGCTCGGAGCGACGCCGCAAGCCGGTCCCGCTGATCTACTGATGGGCATGCACCATGGCGATCTGGGTTGATGCCGACGCGTGCCCGAGGGCGATCAAGGACATCCTCTTTCGCGCGGCCGAGCGCGCGCAGGTGCAGGTCGTGCTGGTGGCGAATCGCGGCCTCTACATCCCGCCCTCCCGCTGGCTGCGCACGGTCCAGGTGCCGCGGGGATTCGATGCGGCCGACGACGAGATCGTCGCGCAGCTCGCGCCCGACGATCTCGTGGTGACGCAGGACATCCCGCTGGCGGCGGCTGCGCTCGCCGCCGGCGCCCATGCCGTGACGCCGCGCGGCGAACCGTTCTCGCCGGAAACCATCGGCGAGCGCCTCGCCATGCGCGAGCTCATGGACACGCTGCGGTCGAGCGGCGTCCAGACCGGCGGGCCGGATGCGCTTAGTGCCGCCGACCGGCAGGCCTTCGCGCGGCAGCTCGACATCTATCTCGCCGGGCGCTGGCCGCGACGTTGAGCGGTAGCCGTGCCCGCCTTCGCACCGGCGTCTCCGCGGTGCGCTTTTCGCCTTCCGCCGCTGGCTGAGCCCCGGTCCGTCGGCCGGCGCGAAGCGCTCCGGGCGCCGTCACGCGCCCGCGCGTTTCCGGGGGCGTTGACTCGTGACGCGACGAGGGCTCGCGCGGGCCTCGATCAGGCCGCCTCGGCCAAGGCGCGCGGTGTGCCGAGCGATTGGGCGAGGGCGCGCAGCAGCGCGGCACCGTCTCCCCGCCACGCGCTGCCGTGCATGCACGCGAGCACCTGCGGCTGCTCGCGGGCGAGGCGCTCGAGCGTCGCGGCGGTCTGCGGGGTGTGCGAGTAGTAGTCCATCGCCAGGCGGAAGGCCTCGCTCGGGCCGAGGATGTCGCCTTCGGTGATCGCCACGCTGCCCGAGCCGCCCTGGGTGAAGAGGTCGCCGCAAAGCAGGGTGCGCGTCTCGAGCTCCATCATGAATCCGCAATCCCAGCCGTGCGGCACGTGGGGCGTGTCGAGCCACTTGAACGCGTGGCGGCCGGTGCGCAGCACTTCGCCGTCGGCGAGCGCCCGCGGCGGGCGCACGGCGATGTCGTTCACGGAGACCATCGCGCCGACCTGGCTGCACAGTGCGACGGCTTCTGGCGCAGCAGTCAGGAAGTCGTTCAGGGCACCGCACTCGTCGGCCTCGAAGTGCGAGAACGCGACGTACCGCAGCCGCTCGACCGGCAGCACCTTGGCGATGGCCTCGGCGAGCAGCGGGAACATCCGGCGCGGACCGGTGTGGAAGAGGAGCGGCTCGTCGTCGACGACAAGGTACTGGTTGAAGTTGAAGTCGGGACCGCCCGGAACCTGCAGCGGCGTGTTGATGCGATAGATGCCGGTGGCGATCTCGTGAAGGTTGGTGCCGCTCGAGCTGTTCGTGATCATGGGTCTCTCCGGGTTGCGACGCGGGCGCGCCATGCCGGGATGTGTAACGAGACGACCGGACGTTACACCTCCCCCGAGAAGGACCGCTATGCTCGCCCGGTGCACGAGGACGTCCGACTCGCCGCGCTCGACGATGGCGCGCTCGCCCGCCGGATCGCGGAGGCGGATGCCGTGCCCGATTCGGCCGCCGAGGCGGAACTGTATCGCCGGCTGGGCCCACGCGTACGGCTCTACGGGCTGCGTCACCTTCGCGACCGGCATGCGGCGGCGGACCTCGTGCAGCACGTGCTCCTCATGACGCTCGAGCGCCTGCGCGCCGGGGAGGTGCACGAGCCGGAACGGATCGCCTCGTTCGTGCTCGGCGCCTGCCGCATGACGGTGCTGGAGATGCGGCGCGGGACCTGGCGCCGCGAGACGCTGCTCGACACCTGGGGCAGCGCGGCGGAGGCGTTCGAGGCGCCGGGGCCGCTGGTGCTCGATCCCGAGCGCCTGGCCGGGTGCCTGGACGCGCTCTCGGAGCGCGAGCGCTCGGTCGTCGTGCTCAGCTTCTTCGACGACAAGCCGGCGGACGAGGTGGGCGCGGAGCTCGCGATCAGCGGCGGCAACGTGCGGGTGATCCGCCACCGCGCGCTGGCGCGGCTGCGGAAGTGCATGGGCATGGAGGGGGACGGACGGTGACGTGCGCGAACCCGATCGGCTTCGAGACGCTGGTCGCCTACTGGCTGGGCGAGACACCGGCGCAGCCCGAGGCGGTGATCGAGGATCACCTGTTCGCCTGCGCGCACTGCTCGCGCCCGGCTCGAGCAGCTTTCGGCATTCGCCGCAGGCGTGCGCGCGGCGGTCGAGGACGGCCGCGTGAGCCTGGTCGTCTCGCGTCGTTTCGTGGAGGCGATGAAGCGCTGCGGGCTGCGCCTGCGCGAGTACCGGGTCGATCCCGGCGGCAGCGTGAACTGCACCATCAGTGCCGAGGACGATGCGGTCGTCTCGCACATCCGCGCGCCGCTTGCGGGCGTGAAGCGGCTGGACGTCGTGTGCGCGGTCGGCGCCGCTCCGGAGCAGCGCATCGCCGACGTGCCGTTCGACGCGGCCGCCGGCGAGGTGTTCATGCTTCCGCCGGCGGCATGGCTCAAGACGATGCCGGCGTTCACGATGCGCATGCGTCTCATCGACGTGGGCGAGACGGGCGAGACGCCCATCGGCGAATACGTCTTCAACCACTCGCCTGCGTAGCGGCGCCGCCCGGAGGCCGCGTCAGGCGCTGAATCCCGCGTCGCGCTGATGCCGGACGGCGAGCACCTCCACGCGATCGAGCGCGGGCTGCCACGCGACTCAGGGCGACGACGCCCGTCCGCCCGCGCGAGATCACGAGCTCGCGAATCGGACCCGCGGCCTTCGGAACCGGCGACGCAACTCGGGCGACTGAATGCGGCGACGGCTCGATCGCGCGTGGAGTCGCGCGCGATCGGCCGTCAGCCCGAGAACACGATCTTCACCGAGTCGGCGGATTTCTCCGCGGGGCCGTGGTACACCGCCTCGATATTGTTGCCATCCGGGTCCAGCACGAAGGCGCCGTAGTAGCCCGGGTGATAGGGACGAATGCCCGGCGCGCCGTTGTCGCGGCCGCCGGCTTCCAGCGCGGCGCGGTGGAAGCGGTCGACGACCTCGCGGCTGGCCGCCTGGAAGGCGAGGTGGACGCGGCCGGTGAGCGCACCCTGCGCCGCCTCGCTGTTCTGCGAAGAGACGAACAGCTCGTCAGCCCAGAAGTAGTCCGCTCCCGAACCTCCGAGGGGGATGCCCAGGGCGCCCAGCGCAGCGGTATAGAACCGTCGGCTCGCCTCGACGTCCTTCACGACGAGCTGGATGTGGTCGATCAGCCGGCCGCGATGCAGTTCCTGGGTTTCCACGGAAATCCTCCTCGTTTCGCAGAGTCATCGTGACCTCGCGCGGCGCCAGGGTTCGGACGCGGACCGCCTGACCGGCTCTCTTCCCGCTGCGTCAGAGGCTCTGCACGATCGCCATGATGTTGCCCTCGCTGTCCTTGAACCACGCGACCCGGGCGCCGCCGCCCGTGAAGATGCCTTTCTCCGTCTTCATGTCGGGCGTGTCGTACTCCTCGAATCTCACGCCCCGGCCTCTGAGCTCGGCCACCTCGCGGTCGAGGTCGTCGACCAGCCAGAACGCCTGGCTCGATCGCGAGGTCCCGGCATTGGGGGTGGGATAGAGGAAGCAGGCCGTTCCCGACCCGAACTCGTACACGACGCCGCCGGCTTCTTCGCGCTGCGGCCGGAAGCCCAGCTTCTGCTCGTAGAACTTTCGCGCGCGACCGACGTCCTGGGCAGGGATGTATGCGTAGAGAGGCGCACCTTGCAACATGGTCGCTCTCCTCGTGGATGGTGTAGGTCTTGGTCGAACGGCGCTTGGCACCATCGACACCAGTCGCGCGAAGTCACCCTCGCGGTGTTGCTCGAGACCGTGCAACATCGGCGCCTGCTTCGTTCGCGCAGGAAATCCCAAAGATGTTCCGCAGCATTCTCAGGACCTTCGCTCTGAAGGCCTTCCGTGCCGGGCGCCCGCTCGCCGGCCTGGCCGCCGCAGTCCTTCTGCCCTGCGATGCATCGACGGCCGGCGCGCAGACGGGGCTCCCCCAGGACATCGTCCACGCGATCCGCAAGGCCTACGGTGACGACGAGATGCGTTACTTCGACCGCGCGGTGGACCTCGACGGCGACGGCAAGCCGGAGCTCGTCGTGTACGTCGTCGGCCCGATGGTGTGCGGTTCCGGCGGCTGCGACCTGCTCGTGTTCACGCCCGCCGGCGCGGGATACCGCCGGGTTGCCTCCATCAGCGTGACGCAGGTGCCGATCCGCGCGTCGTCCGCGAAGTCGTCGGGCTGGCGCGATCTCGTGGTCCGCATCGGCGGCGGCGGCGGACGCAGCGGCGACGTGGCGCTCGCATTCGACGGCAAGACCTATCCGCGCAATCCGACGGTGCCGGGGCCGCGGGTGAAGCCCGCCGGCGCAGCCGATACCGAACTGCTGATCGCCGAGTTCAAGTCGATGGACGAGGGCAAGGTGCTTCCGGCCGCCCGTACGGCGCCGAACGCCGCCGCGTCGACCGGTGCCGGACCATCGTTCGACTGCGCGAAGGCCGACAAGCCGATCGAGAAGCTGGTGTGCGGCGATGCGGCCCTTGCGGCACTCGACCGCGTGCTGGCCGCCGCCTATGCGAAGGGCCTGTCACCGTCGTCCGAGTGGACCGAACGCGATCGCAACGCGTCGCGCGCGGCGCAGCGGGAGTGGCTGGCGGAGCGCGACGCGTGCGCGAAGGCGGCCGATCCGAAGGGCTGCACGACCTCGGCCTACCAGCGTCGCATCGCGGTGCTGAAGATCCAGAACGCCGATGCCGGGCCCGTGCCTTCGGCCGTGAGCTATCGCTGCGCAGGTCTGGAGTCGCAGCCGGTGACCGCGGTGTACTACAACGGCACCGAGCCGAAGTCCGCGGTGGTCACGGTGGGCGACCGCCAGGTCGTCGCGTTCATCGCGCCCGCCGCGAGCGGTGCGAGGTACACCGCGAAGGACGTCGAGCTGTGGGAGCACCAAGGCGAGGCGACGCTGCGCTGGAACGAGAAGGGCTACAGGTGCAAGGTGCAGTGACCGCAGCGACGTTGCGCCACCGCCTGGGGGTGCCCTCATCGCTGTCGGAGCCCTGCGGTCGAGACGACATCGACGTCGACGATGCGGATGCGGCGTTGGTGCGTGTGCGAGGCAAGCTGCGGCCGAACGTTCACATGCGAAGCCTCGCCGGCATCGCGACAGCAGAAAGAGCGCTTCCGCGCGGCGCGAGCCCTCCCTCGTCGCTGTGCGGCTAGTGGAGCTGATGCTTGAGCTGCGACAACTGGTCGTGCGCCTGCATCACCGCGCTCTTCGTCTGCGGCTGGAGATTGCCTGCTCCCTGGCACGCCTGCTTGGCGCGGTCGGCCGTGGCTTCCATCGGCTCGATCGTCTGACGAATCCGGCTTTCGTCCTGCGACTGCTGAAGGACGGCGTGCGCCTGCCGGCACTCGCTGTCGAGCTGCTGCACGGAGCTCTTGAGCTCCTGCGAGACGGACTGGTCGTTCTGGCACGCCTGCACCGCCTGATGGATGCTTTGCTCGATCTGCGGGAACTGCTGCTTGATCCGGCTGACCTGCATCGGACTCTCCTGATGGCGCCCGCCGATCGCGCGGGCTGATTGCAACGAGGCCTGGCGCGCGCGAAACTCCCCTCGCCGATCGCTGCAATCGGCGTTCCTATCTTGCGTCCGTCGCCGCGCGCGAGCGCCCCTGGGTTGCTCATGAGCTCAATCGTGCCGCAGGGGGTTGGACGCGACCGATGCGCGCCTCACGGGCCGCCGCGGCCGCCCGTCGCGCCGTACACCTGCCCGGTGGTGTAGCTCGCCTGCGGCGACGCGAGCAGCAGTACACGGTCGCAAGCTCCGCAGGCTGCCCCGGCCGGCCGAGCGGCGTGTTCGCGCCGAACTTCGCCACCTGCTCGGGCGGCTGTCCTCCGCACGGCTGCAAGGGCGTCCGGCGAGGCCTGCGCCATGCCGCTGACGAAAAGGCGCCGCGAAGCATTCGGGTCATCAGGAGACATCTTCGAGCTCCTGCTGTGAGGTTCGTCAGCGGGAGCAATGGCCGTGCCGCGGCGTCCGGTTCAGGAGGTTCCCCTCATGCGCAGCTTCGGCCGCGCCCGGCGTGACGGTCGCCACGTTCGACGCCGTGTTCCTCTTGGGCGGGTTCGGTGTCGGCGCTACCGTGGCGGTCCGTCCGGCATCGTGGCCGGCAAGGAGGTCCGCATGCGCCGTATCCTCTCCGTCGGCATGGCACTGCTTCTCGCCGCGTGCAGCGTGGAGACCGCGAGCACCGCGGCAACTGCTGCCGTGGCGAAGCAGCAGGAGATCGATCAGGGCCGGAAGACGATGGAGCAGGCTGCAAGCCGCGCCGCCGCGTCGATGGACACGTCACAGGACCGGCTGCGGCAGGCGGAAAAGTAGGTCTGCGCGTGCCCGCGACGGGAGCGGGGCTGCCCCCGCGCATCTTGGCCGGCGCGGCTTGGCCGCAACACGCGGCCGACTCCATGCCCGTGATCCGGACCGTCATCATCGAGGCGAAGTGCGCGGACTTCATCGACGACGAGAAGACGCGCCAGTGGCCGTGCAGCACGTCGCGCCAGTCCTTGCCGAGATGCGAGAGGCGTTCATCGCCGAGGCGCAAGCGGCCGCCGACGCGATTGACCGCGGCGGCGCCCTCTACGCGGCTGAGGACGTGCGCGCGTACGTCGTCGGCCTTGCCGACGGCCGACCCGGCAAGCGCCCCAGCCCGCTCAAGCGCGCAAGGCCTCGCGCCAAGACCGGCACGCGTTGACGCGCCTCGTCTGCTCGGCCCGAGCGCTCGAAGACCTGGAGCCACTCACGCGCTTCCTCGCCGCGCGCAGTCGTGACGACGCGCGGCAGGTCGCCTTGCTGATCGCCGACGCTCTCGAGATTCTCGTCGAGCATCCGCAGATCGGAAGACCGGTCCGTCGGGATCTGCGGGAGCTCGTGATTTCCCGGGGACGGACGGGCTACGTCGCGCTCTATCGCGACCGGCCGGCGTCCGGACGCATCGAGGTGCTGGCGATCCGCCATCAGCTCGAGGCAGGTTTCAGCGAGTAGCCCGCCGCGAGGGAAGGCGGTGCCGCCGATGCCACCGGGCTGATTTCCTCGCGCTCGCGGCGTGCCCGTGGCAGAAGGCGGCATGCCTCGCGCCGTACCCACCGCCGCTGAAGACTTCCGCGGCCGCTCGGCCGGCATCGAGCGCGGCCGCGGCTTCACGCTCCTTGAGCTCATGGCCGTGGTCGCGATCGTCGCGATCCTCGCGCTCATGGCGCTGCCGAGCTTCGTCGACACGATCCTCCGCAACCAGATCCTCGAAGCGCTGCCGCTCGCGGACATTGCGCGCAAGCCGATCGATGCATCGTGGACGGCGACGCAGGCTTTCCCGGCCGACAACGCCGCCATCGGCCTGCCGCAGCCGGACAAGGTCGTGAGCAACCTCGTCAGCGGCGTGGTCGTGGAAGACGGGGTGATCCACCTGACCTTCGGCAACCGCGCCAACGCGCTCATCAAGGGCAAGGTGCTCACGCTGCGCCCGGCAGTCGTGGAAGATGCGCCGGTGGTGCCGGTGGCATGGGTGTGCGGCTACGCAACGGTACCCGACAAGATGACGGTCCGCGGCCGGAATCGCACTACAGTGCCGCAGCGCTATCTACCGTGGAAGTGCCGGGCAGGCTGAAATCCTCGCGGCTTCCGATGGGAGTAAGCTTCCTATCCAAGACGGGCCGCATTTCATCCATGGGGAACCTCACTGCTCGCGAGGCGCTGTCGCTCAGGTGGGCCGAGGTCGCCAACGACCCCCTGCTGCGCGATCTGCCGTACAAGGTCGAGCTGAACCGCCACGGCAAGATCGAGATGAGCCCAGCGAACAACCGTCACGCCCGACTGCAGGGATACTTCACGGTCGCGCTGGCGCAGCAGCTTCCCGACGGCGCTGTCCTGACGGAATGCCCGGTGCTCACGGAGATCGGTGTCCGTGTTCCCGACGTCGCGTGGGCCTCTGCGGCGTTCCTCGAGCGCCATGGCGACACGACCCCGTTCCCGGCCGCGCCGGAGATCTGCGTCGAGATCGTCTCGCCGTCGAACTCCGACGAGGAGATGCGCGAGAAGATCGCGGCTTATCTGAACGCAGGCGCCGAGGAGGTCTGGCTCGTCCACGAGTCGGGACGGACGCAATTCTTTGACAGGACCGGCGAGACGTCGGTCACGCGCTTCGGCCTGCGCCTCGACCCGCCGCCTCCCGCTGCGAAGCGCTGATCGCGGTCGGTAGACGCATTCAGCCGCTGCGTGCCGTCCTCGGCGCGGCGATGTCCAGCTCCTTCATGCCGGGCATCGGCCAGAAGGCGCGCCCGTGGTTCGCCGGCCCCCGGTCGAGATCACCCTTGATCGACGCGCGCGGCACGACCGTCCACGACACGCCGTAGCGACCGACTGTCTGTCGTCGTTGACCGTGTCATTGTTCCTGCGCTAGTGCAGCCGGACCGCGGCGCGCAACGCGAACTGCGCAGTGCCTCGCAGATCGTCGCCGCGCGTTCTGCTACAAGGGCGCATCCCATTGGAGTGCTCTCGGAGATCGGCGTGAAAGCCTGGCTCGCCCTTCTGCTCGCCCTGTTCGTCTCTGTCGCCGCGCACGCGGAGAACGGCGTCACCAACGACACCATCCTCATCGGCCGCTCCGCGGGGATGACCGGCAGCCTAGCCGCGCGCATGAAGCCCGCGACCGAGGCGATGGAAACCTACTTCGCGGTCGTGAACGCGGCGGGCGGCGTGAACGGCCGCAAGCTCAAGCTCATCACCCTCGACGACGGCAACGACCCGAAGCGTGCTGCCGAGAACACGCGCAGGCTGGTGGACGAGGAGAAGGTGTTCGTGATGTTCGGGAACAGCGGCACCGCGCAGACCGCCGCCGCCCTGCCCGTGCTTGCCGAGCGCCGCGTGCCCCTCATCGGGACGACCTCGGGCGCGGACAGCATGCAGGCGTACGACCCGCTCGTCTTCCACTACAAGGCGAGCTACGGTCGCGAGATCGGCAAGATGGCCGAGTACATGAAGTCGGTCGGCATCACCAAGGTAGCGATCGTCTACAGTCCCGATTCCACCGGGCTCGAGGGCAAGCAGCTCGGCGAGGCGGCCCTCAAGAAGCAAGGCATCGCGCCGCAGTCGATCGTCGCCATCAAGCCCGAGGAGGTCGGACCGTTCCTGCAGAGCGTCGCCAACTCGCCGCCGCAGGCGATCCTGCTCACCGCGCTCGCCGCCCCGGGCGCTGGTTTCTTCAAGGAGCTGGCGCAGCTCCCCGAGCGGCCGGTCGTGTTCTCGTGGTCGGTCGCGGGGGTCGAGGCGATCCGGCAGGTGGTCGGCGAGAAGGTGCGCGGCCTCGTGGTCTCGCAGGTGTTTCCGTCGCCGCAGAGCCAGTCGTCGCGCCTGTCGCTCGACTACCAGCGGCTGATGGCGCAGGCCAAGCTGCCGAACGGCGGCTACCCCGGCATGGAGGGATACGTCTCCGCGCGCCTGCTCGTCGAGGGCCTCAAGCGCGCCGGCCGCGATCTCACGCGCGAGCGTCTCGTCGCGACGCTGCGCTCCATGCACGACCTGGACCTCGGCGACGACTTCGTGAGCTTCGGTCCCAACGATCACGTCGGCCGCGACTTCGTCGAGCTCACCATCGTCGGTCCCGACGGCAAGTTCCTGCGCTGATTTCGGCGCCACGAGGCGCGCCGGCGCGCGTCGCGAAGCGCAAGCGCTCCGCCGCGCGCGAGGCTCAACCCATCGCGAGCAGGCTCGGCGGCACGTGCCTTCGCAGCAGCGCGCTGCGCGCCTGCCACTGCGCCTCCCCGTCGAGCCTCTCGAGGAAACGCACTTCGCCCGCAGCGAGGCACGCCACCGGTACGCCGTCCAGGTAGAGCAACCGGTTCACGGTCAGCGACGCCACGCGCGCACCGGGCGTCACGAGACCGGCGAGGTTCAGCGGGTCCGCCGCTGAGAGCGACACGAGGTCGCCCGTCCGTTCGGCGCGGCGCACGTCGCGCAGGCCGGACACCGCTTCCGGCAGTGCGTACTGCTCGCCGGAGACGCCGGCGACGAAGCGCCCGCCGCGGACCTCGCCGCGCGCTTCGAGTCGACGATAGACGCGCAGCAGCTCGCGCCACGGCGGGAGCCACGGCGCCTCGCGCTCCATGAGGCGCCAGAAGACGACGCCGTAGCGCTTGAGCAGCGTTCGCGCGACCTGCTCGACGGCCGCGGCGCCATCGTCGCCGCCGCTCTTCCGCCTCGCGAGTGCCCAGCGGCCCGCGTCCTCGATGCCGAACAGCGCGTTCCTGCGACGGCGCCTGATCGCGCCCGGCGAGCGGCGCTTCTCGCTCGGCAGGAGCAGGGCGCGCAGGCCGCCGAAGCTGTCGCAGGTCACGCGACCGAGCGCAGTCAGCTCCGCAAGCGCCTCCTCGACCTCGGTGCGCAGGCGCCCGGTGCCCTCGACGATCTCCGCGAAGAAAGAGGCCCCGTGCGCGCGTATGAAGTCGGCGACGTCGGCGGCGCGCGAGGAAGCGTCGGGCTCCTCTAGGGTCGCCGCGAGCGAGCTCCACAGCGCGAGGTGGCGCCGCGCGAGCAGCACGATGGGCGTCGTGCGCACGGGCGAACGATGGCGTTCCGCACCGGGTCGCAGTGAAGCGAGCCGCGCCCATGCGACTCGCCCCGCGAGGCTCAGCTCGTCGAGCCAGGCGGGGTCGTACTCGTTCACGCGCGCGGGCAGGATCTCGGTTTCCCAGGCGGCCGCCGGCGCTTCGAAGCCTTCCAGCTGCGAGAGGACGGCAGCGAGCGCGTCCACGCCTTCGACCCGCGCGTCCGGCGCGACGCGCTGCCAGCGGAACAGGAAGCGCATGAAGTCGCGCGGCTCGACCGGTTCGATCTCCGCCCGCAGACGGTTCACGGTGTAGCGGTGGATGCGAGCCAGCAGGCGCCGTTCGCACCACTCGAGATCCTGCGCATCGGGGGTGAAGCGTCCGCGCATCACCGTACCTTCCGCTTCCAGCGCACTGAGCGGCGCTTCGAGCGAGGCGGGCGGTATCGCGAGAGGCTCGGCCAAAGCAGCGGCAGTGACCGGACCGAGCGCCTGCAGGCGGTCACGAACCAGTTCGACAAGGGCCTCCTCGCGCGTCCAGGCCTTGCGGTACGCGGAAGGCACGTCGACATGCGGCGACCTCGGCGCACCGGGCAGCAGCGCATCGAGCTCGGGCAGACGTTCGGCCGCCACCCAAAGCGCGCGCCCGCCGAGATCGACGCGTGTCGCGCGGGCGCACTGCGCGAGCGCCGCGGCGAGGCGGCGCCACTCGGCATCCATCTCGGCCTCGGCGATGAAGCCGAGCGTCGCCATCGCGTCGGCAAGCTCGTCGGCATCGCGTGCGTCAGGCCAAGCCTCTGCGCGCACACGGGCGATGGCTTCGAGGTCCAGCCGGCCGAGGTCGCTGGCCGTCTCCGCATCCAGCCAGCGGCGCGCGAGCACGGCCTGCGTGCGACGTTCCTCCAGTGGCGCATCGTCGAGGTACGCGTACGGCCGCGCGGACAGCACTTCGAGCGCGAGCGGCGACGGTTCCACGAGGTCGCGCGCGAGCACGTTGATCTCGCCGCGCTCCATGCGAGCCAGCAGATGTTCGACGCCGTCGATGTCCATCGCCTCGTGAAGGCAGTCGGCGATCGTCTGCCGCACGAGGGGGTGATCGGGGATCTCGCGGTCGCCGACGATGTTCTCGCCGCAGGCGACCTGATCGGGGAACACGTGCGCGAGCAGGTCCTCGGCGTTCATGCGCTGAAGCTGCGGCGCGACCTTCTTCCCGCCGCGGAACCGCGGCAGCGCGAGCGCGACGGTCGCGTTCCAGCGCCAGCGCGAAGCGAACATCGGCGCGTCGAGCAGCGCCTGCACGAGCAGCGGCCGGACGGTCTGCGACGAGAGGTAGCGCGCGACATCCTCCAGCGGGAAGCTGTGGCTGGTCGACAGCGAGAGCACGATCGCATCTTCCGTGGCCGCCGCCTGCAGCTCGAAGTTGAACTTGCGGCAGAAGCGCTTGCGCAGCGCGAGCCCCCAAGCGCGGTTGATGCGGCTCCCGAAGGGCGCGTGGATGACGAGCTGCATGCCGCCGGCCTCGTCGAAGAAGCGCTCGAAGACGACGGTGTCGAGCGTCGGCAGCGCGCCGAGGGCTGCGAGCGCGGACGCGTAGTATTCGACGATCTGTCCGGCGGCCGCGGGCGAGAGGCCGAGGTCGGTGGTGAGCCAGGCGAG
>Ga0209254_10001573_pt1 | contig 20536 bp, 20 predicted proteins | sample FrelakmetDIP11DI_FD_187148 | JGI IMG/M metagenome (GOLD analysis project Ga0209254, IMG submission 187148) | Freshwater lake sediment microbial communities from the University of Notre Dame, USA, for methane emissions studies - DIP11 DI (SPAdes)... | ecosystem: Environmental > Aquatic >...
GCTCGTCGAGCCTGCGGATATCGTTTCGTCCGTCACTGACATCCGAAACATACTTGGCGAATGCCTGTGTCAAGGTAAGTTCGAGCCTTGCCTGGCTCGAGTCATCGGATTTCGGCCAAAGCCGACCGATTTCTGCCACGTGGTAGTGCTGCGGCTGCATTCCTTCGTTGCCAGACGCATCCAGAAAGGAGCGCAGAATCGCCGCCCGCTGCGTTGGGCGCCCACCGGATACCCAAATGGGCCTGAAATCCCGGTTCCGATATAGGGCCAGGATATCAGGATTGAGCGGTTCTGACGCAAGGCCCTTTGCGGTCTTCTCGGGTGACCCGCCCGAGCCCGCCAGAAGCAGTCTTTCGAGTTGTATCAGTGTGCCGGTTGGTTCAACGACCGCGCGCGCGGAGCAAGGATCAGCACCCAGCGACAGAACCCCCCAACCAATGAAAAAGATTATGCGGCCGGCAAACAAGGATTTTCGCATCGAAGAATCAGAAGCCAATGCACCTCTCGGTGTCGTTTCCGACCGGAGGATGCGCACACACCGACGCGTTGTCAAAGGAGGTGGTGCAGGAATGGGAGAGATGAATCCTGTCGGAACCTACTACGAACCCCGCTTCGGAGATGTGGTGAGCGACGCGTCCATGTCCTCGGACGCATGGCACAAGCATACTCTGAGTTCGCTCTGGACGCTTAGGTTAGCCGCTACACATTGAAACGGAAGTGAACGACATCACCGTCGTGGATGACGTAGTCCCTACCCTCGAGCCTCCATTTTCCGGCTTCCTTTGCCCCTTGCTCGCCTTGCAAGGTTACGAAGTCGTCATAGGCGATCACTTCGGCACGTATGAAACCCTTCTCGAAGTCGGTATGGATAACGCTGGCTGCTTGAGGAGCGGTTGCGCCGCGTGGAACGGTCCAGGCCCGTACTTCCTTGACTCCGGCAGTAAAAAACGTGTCCAGCTTCAGCAGCCGGTAACCTGCCCGAACCACACGGTTCAGACCCGGCTCGGCAAATCCCAGGGCGAGCATGTATTCCTCTCGCTCATCATCGGCCAGTTGACTGAGCTCCGCTTCCACAGCCGCACACACCGAAACGACTTCGGCGCCTTCCCGCAGGGCAATCTCCCGAATCTGTTCGAGTAAAGGGTTATCCCCGAAACCGTCTTCCTTGACGTTGGTCACATACATCGTGGGCTTCGCGGTGAGAAGATGCAGCTCGCGGATCAAGGATTTTTCGTGCTCTGAGAGATCCAGACTCCGAACCGGGCGGCCGTCGTCCAGTTCAGCCATAATCGCTTCGAGCACGCGCTTACGTTCCAGGTCGTCTTTGCTTCCCGACTTGGCCGATTTGGCGACGCGCTGCAGGCCTTTGTCCAGCGTCGCAAGATCGGCAAGAGCCAACTCGGTGTTGATGACTTCGATGTCCGAAGCCGGGTCGACTGTGCCCGACACATGAAGCACATCCTCGTCTTCGAAGCAGCGCACCACGTGCGCGATGGCATCTACCTCGCGAATATGCGCTAGAAACTGATTACCCAAGCCCTCGCCTTTGGAAGCACCGGCCACCAAACCCGCGATATCGACGAACTCGATCGTGGTGGGAATGATGGCCTGCGGTTTAACGATCGCGGCAAGCACCCCCAAGCGGGGATCAGGCACTGGAACCACCCCGACGTTGGGATCGATCGTGCAGAACGGATAATTCTCCGCGGCAATACCGGCGCTCGTAAGCGCATTGAAAAGGGTGGACTTGCCGACGTTGGGCAGGCCGACAATCCCGATATAAAGCCCCATGACTTCGCGGAAGTCCTAAGTGTTCACACGAAAATACTTGTCATCGAAGCGCACGATATCATCCTCACCGAGATAGCTGCCGGATTGCACTTCGATAATCTCCAGGGGAATGGCTCCTGGATTTTCCAAGCGATGTTTAGCACCCACAGGGATAAAAGTGGATTGGTTCTCCGTCAGCAGAGAAGTCTTGTCCTCGCAGGTCACACGTGCCGTTCCCTTAACGACGATCCAGTGTTCCGCGCGGTGGTGATGCAGTTGCAGCGACAGCGTTGCACCTGGTTTCAGAGTCAAACGCTTCACCTGATAGCGAGGCCCGTGATCAATGGACTCGTAATTGCCCCAAGGGCGATGGACTTTGGCGTGGAAGACATGTTCGAGCCGACCTGAATTCTTCAGATGTTCCGTTATCGCCTTGATGTCTTGGGTTTTGTCCTTATGTGCGACCAGCACCGCATCCGAGGTTTCGACCACCACCAGATCGTCGACACCGAGCGCAGCGAGAAAACGATCCTGCGCGTAGAGCAAAGAGTTTCGGGTATCCTTCGCAAAAACGTCGCCGTGCGTGACATTTCCGTCCCTATCCCGCGTCTTAACGTCGCTGATCGCGGACCACGACCCCAGATCAGACCAGCCGACGTCGAGAGCGAGCACCACCGCGCCTGTTTCCCCCGCGGCTTCGGTCAGTCGCTCCATGACTGCATAGTCGATAGAGTCGCTGGGACAACCCTGAAAGATGGCGCGATCCACTCGGATGAAGTCGCCTTCGTATTTCGCCTTCGCGAAAGCCTCTTTGCAATGCTGAAGGATGTCCGCCCGGCATCGCTGGATATTGTCCAACCAGACGCTGGCTCTCATCACGAACAAACCGCTGTTCCAGAGATACTCGTCGGAACTCACGTACTCGAGAGCCTGCCGGACGTCCGGCTTCTCCACGAACGCACGCACAACGAACGCATCGTCCGCAACTCTTCGTCCCTTGCGGATATAGCCGTACCCAGTCTCTGGCCGGTCGGGGACGATTCCGAAGGTCACCAGGCTGCCCGTCGCTGCCAAGTCCACAGCCTTCACCACCTGTTGGCGGAAAGCACTGACATTATCGATATGATGATCGGAAGGCATCACGATGAGAACAGGATCACTGTCTCCGCCTGCGACCGCTTGCAGTGCCGCTAGTGTAACGGCTGGCGCGGTGTTGCGTCCGACCGGCTCAAGCAGAATGGGCGCCTCCTCGAAGCCAATCTGACGGAGTTGCTCGCCCACAACAAAGCGGTGCAATTCGTTGCAGATCACCAAGGGCGGCGCGATTCGAAACACATCCGGCCGGCCTCCATTCTCAAGGGCCATGACGCGCGAGATGGTGTCCTGCAGCAGAGTCCGGTCGCCGACGAAAGAAAGGAACTGCTTGGGAAACGCCTCCCGCGAATAGGGCCACAAGCGTGTACCGGAACCGCCTGACAAAATCACCGCCTGTACATCGATTGTCATCCTTCGCTCATCCCATGGAATTATCGTTGCCAAATTGTACCTTAGCAGGGTTTCTCGGGCGAGACTGAGCTGACTCCACACCCGCAAGCATCCTGGGGCGAAGTCAGCCCGGATTGGCGTATTCTGTCTTCAAGCCCATCGACCGCGATGGGAAAAGAACACGTGTCTAGCCAGCCTAGGCTATAATCACCACGGCTTATGTGGGGCAGCGTAGGATCTGACCGATATTGGCTATTGGCCCTACCGCAACCAGGGTTTCTATCCCGTGTACCTGACGGCCCGGATACAAGGTCAACGACGGTGATACAGCTAAGCTTTCCGGATGCCCAAATAGCCCGGAACCGTCCCCCCGCGAGATGAACAGGCTGGTGGAAAATTCGGTGAAACCATCCCGGCCCGGACCTTTCCTTAGCCTATTCTGGAAAGGCTTCATCTTCCTGAGTGTACTGATCATCACCATCAGTGCGTCGTTCGCGGTGCTGAACTATTTCTACCTGGCCCACCAATTTCGTGACCAGCAAGGGCTCGATAGGGTCCGTTTGACCAGGCAACTCGACGATCTCTTCAGGCGCTCGTTTAAGCGGTTGCAGCAACTCGGCTCGGTGCTGGCGTCGGTGAGTGACTTCTCCGCAGCGCTGCGAAAAAATAATCCGCTGTTCCTCCACCCGACCGCCTCTATCTATGCCAATTTTCAACGCGATCTCGATATCGAGCAACTCGAACTTTTCGCTCCCGACGGGCGCCTCTTCTGGCAGTGGGGGATCCAATCAGGCAACGTGGCCGAAACAGCATCGGCCGTACAGTCCGTCATCGCGAAGGAGGCGCCACGCAACCTTCTGTTGTGCGAACCGCAATGTGCCCTGCACGTCTACCAGCCAGTTCTCGTCGATGGGCGGCTCGCAGGTGTCTTCGGACTCACACAGTCTATTGCGGACCTCGTCATCGAATACCCGACGCTAACCGGTTCCGATCTGGGAATCCTCATGCCCATCGGCAATTATGAGCATGGAGAAAAGTTGCCTGCGTGGGGGCTCCGAATCGCGGCATTGACGCATATGGACACGTTAACGCCGCTGTTACTGCACCTCGCGGCGAAACCCCCCGCCGATGCGCACCTTGTCTCTGAAGAGGTGCACGCATGGAAAGGGCGATCTTTTTCCATTCATAGGATTCCACTTGACGACTTGCTACAGGCTGACGGCTCGCCGCTCATGGTCCAGGCCCAGGGCACGGCTTTTGTTTTGTCGGACGTGACCGAGCAACTTCAGCACATCAGCAATGCTACGCGGGACGGCGTTCTGCTCGCGTCCAGTGGCTTGTTGGTCGCGGAGTTGTTTCTGCTGCTGTTCATGAAGTTCCCCGTCCGCCAATTGCGCCGCCTTGCTGAGACGCTTCCACTGTTGGCTCAAGGGGCTTACGCCGCAGCCCGCGAAAATATGTTGCCCGCGAAGCGGACGTCCGGTTGGCGTGACGAGGTCCTCATCCTTGATGAAGCTGCTCTCAAGCTTTCCCATCAACTGGAATCCCAGGCCCGAGCGATCGATCAGAAAACTCGCGAGCTTGCTGCAGAGCGAGATTTCGTAGAGGATCTTCTTGACACAGCACAAGTGATGATTCTGACACAGTCGAACTTGGGTCGGATTCTCACTGCCAATGAGCTCACGTTGCAATTGACCGGTTTTGAGCATCGAGAACTGAGGGGCCGTTATTTCAGCTCCCTGATCTTGGACACGCAAGCGATCGACGACTTCGATGAACGCTTCAGTGATCTTTGGGCGGGGCGACGCGACCGCTTACAACACGAGGCGGAACTCCTGTGCAAAGAAGGAACCCGGCGCCATGTCGTTTGGGTTCACACGCGACTGCAAGACCAGAATCCCAACAACGTTGCCGTCCTCTCTGTGGGACTTGACGTCACTGACCGCGTGGAAGCCGAAACGCGCTATATGTGGCTCGCCAACCACGACCCATTGACCGGTCTTTACAACCGGCGGGGTTTCCATGACGAGTTGGAACGTATCTACAGTGAAGTCGAACGAAATCAGGTGAGGGCTGCTTTGGTTCTGTTCGACCTCGATCACTTCAAGGATATCAACGATACCGTCGGCCACTTGGCCGGTGACGAGTTACTCGGAAAACTCGCTTCCGAATTGAAGACACGGATCCGCAAATCGGACATCGGCGCGCGCCTCGGCGGCGACGAATTCGCGATTCTCATGCCCAACCAGACTGCCGAGGGGGCAATCGCGTTCGCCAACCTATTGAATAAGCGTCTCACCGCCTTGCCGATCTCAATTCAAAAAAGGATGTTTCACGTTACCGCAAGCATCGGTGTCGCGCTCATACCGGAACATGGGGTCAGCATTGATGAAGTGTTGGCTAATGCAGACCTGGCGATGTATCAAGCAAAAAATACTGGGCGTGGGCGTGTACATATGTTCTCCTACAGTGACCACGCCCGGGAACGCATTTCGGACCGCACCTTTTGGAAGCAAACGATCCAGAAGGCGCTACTCGATAAGCAGTTTATATTCCACTACCAACCAATCATATCGATCAGCACCAGCTCGGTACACTACTATGAGGCACTCGTCCGCTTGCGGGGGCAGGACGGTGCACCCATCCCGCCTGGCGAATTTCTCGAGTACGCGCACTTGACCGGCTTGATTCGTGAAATCGACCGCTATGTGGTTGAAGAAGCGATACATTTCTTGCGTGAGCACCAAGGAGACGCGCGATTCAAGGCCATCCACGTTAATCTGTCTGCTTCGGCGCTTTCGAACCGCGATTGGACGGAGCCCCTGCGGGCTGCGCTGAAGAGTCGTGAGATCCAACCCGAACGACTCATCTTTGAGATTACGGAAACGGCCGCGATCAGCGATTTCGGTACCGCCAAAGACATCATGGAAGAATTGGGGGGACTGGGGTTTCGTTTCGCGATCGATGACTTCGGCGTAGGATTCGCCTCCTTCTCTTACCTTCGCCACTTGCCAATCCAATTCGTTAAAATCGACAAGAGCTACGTGACTTATATCGATGGAAATCCTCGCGACGAGGCCTTTGTCTCAGCCATCACGACTCTAGCCCACGGCAACAACATACAGGTGATTGCCGAGGGAGTGGAGGAAGAGGCGACTTTGAAGATACTCGGCCGATTGGGTGTGGACCTGGCTCAGGGATTTTTCATCGGGCGGCCCGCACCGTTCGCCGAAGAACCCAAGGCCTCCCGAATCGCCGGCGCCCCGGGAAGATAGGGCGCTAACAGCCCGATAACACGGTCCAACGTTCCCCGGTTCGCGAGTAAAAAGGATTTTGCCCGCTCCCCCATGATTTTTCGTCGCTCAGAGTTTTCGAACAATTCCGTCAGTCGCTTTGTCAGGAGCGACACATTGTCGACCTCCAATGCGCCGCCGGCAGCCACGAGCGCCGAGCAGATCTCCCTAAAGTTCTCGATATATGGACCGAAAAGCACCGGGCACCCGACCGCCGCAGGCTCGAGTACATTGTGTCCACCTACCCGCACCAGGCTTCCGCCGACTAACGCAACGTCGGCTGCAGCGTAGAAGCGTTTCAGTTCACCCATCGAATCCAGCAAGAACACATCATCGTCGACCGCGCATCCCCGTTTGTCGCTCCGCAGGACGACGGAATGTCCCAGTTTCCGGCAGACGCCGGCCACTGCAGCGAAACGCTCCGGGTGCCTGGGCACGAGAACCAGCAATATGCCGGGAAACTTTCTTTGCAGTTCGCCAAATGCGTCCAAGATAGTTTGTTCCTCACCTTCGTGCGTGCTGGCGGCGATCAGCACCGGTCTGTTCGTGAAGAGCATCTCTCTCTCGGTGCGTCCTTGACCGATAAGGCCCTCCGGCATTTCCACATCGAACTTCAAGTTTCCCGTAACCGTGACTTTCGACGGATCCGCACCGAGCATAATGAATCGTCTTCCATCCTGTTCCGTCTGGGCGGCAATTCCCGCGACGCGCGCGAGACTGCTTCCAACAAGAGAGCGCACCCGGCGGTAACCATTCCAAGAGCGTGACGACATACGCGCATTGACAATGCAAAGCGGTATGGATGCTTCGTCGCAGGCGGCAAAAAGATTGGGCCAGATTTCTGTCTCCAGGATCACCGCGAGCCTGGGGCGGAAGCGTCTTAGGAAACGCGAGACGGAGCCCGGAAGGTCATATGGGAGATAGCAGTGATCTATCATCCCATCGTTGAACGTGGCTGACACTCGTGCCGATCCTGTCGGCGTGGTGGTCGTAACCAGGACAGGCACTTTGGGGTAGCTTTCCCTAAGTCTTCGAACCAGAGGGACCGCCGACTCCGCCTCCCCCACTGAAACGGCGTGAACCCAGATAACCCCTTCCTGACTTGCTCGGTCGAGGTAGTAGCCGAAACGCTCGGGGATGCGCTGCCGGTAGGCGGGGTTCTTACGCCCGCGCCACAAGAGACGGGCGAGAATGACGGGCGTAGCGCTATAAAAGAGAAGGGTATAAAGAAACCGCACGCGGAACCACTGGCCGCATTGGGCAGAGAAGACAGGCGAGGTCTAGTTACCCTTGCTCGGCAACGACTCGCACCACCAATCTGGCCATCACGTCGCTATGCAGCTGCAATGCGATTTCGTAATCGCCCGTTTGCCTCAACGGCCCAGTCGGCAAACGCACTTCCGATTTGTGCAGTTCCTGACCCGCTGCCGTGACCGCATCCGCGATGTCCTTTGTACCTACGGATCCGTATAGCCTACCCTCTTCTCCGGCCTTCCGAGCAATGGTGATCTGCAGTGCGCCAAACGCGTTAGCCCGGGCTTCGGCCGCTACCAAGTCTTCAGCGGCCCTTTTCTCCAATTCCGCCCGTCGTTGCTCAAACTCCGCGACCTTGTCTGGAGTCGCGGGAACCGCCTTTCCCTGCGGGATGAGATAATTTCGCCCGAAACCAGGCTTAACCGAAACCTTGTCTCCCAAATTCCCCAAATTAAGAATTTTCTCGAGAAGAATGACATCCATCGTTGCTACCTAATTTCAATCAAGAGAGAAGTTTGACGAGGCCCAGCCACGCAGCGTTCAGCCCACAGACCATCGGTTGCGCCAATCGGCCCATGCGTCGGTGAAGCCGAGCAGGGCGACCGGGAATAAAAGCTGCGGCACAAATAGAGCCAGCAGGTAGATCCCCGCTAGCCAAAAGCGTCTGGCGACCCTCGCGGCGAGCACCCGGTGCACAACCGATAGCCCAAGAATGACGAACAAGACCGATACGACTATCAGTAAATTCCAAAACAATTCGGATACGCCAGCACTCCCGACCAGAGCCACGATCAGCAAGAAAAACCCGAGGTAGTGGATCGCCTTATGAAGACGCAACAGGGTAAACTCTCTGGCAAATCCGCCCGGGTTGAAGAGCCGCGCCTGCCACCATCGCGCCAACAAAAGGCTTATTAACAGACTGGAGACGGATCCGGCCGCAACGATTCCAGTGAGAAATGGCGGGAACCATGCCCCAATCTGCTGCAACTGCGTGAGTTCGGATCCCGGGGCACGTTCGGCTAGAGGCGCGAGAAGTCTTTGAAAACGCTCAATCCACATCATGGACGGTTCTGAGACAAGCCCATAAATGAGCGCAACCGCCAGCATTCCAAGAGCATCTCCGGCTTCAAGGGCCCAACTGAGCTGACGCATTTCGCGGAGGATCAAGGCCACCAGCCAGGGCGGCAGCCACATTAGAGCGCCGTAAGACAATGGTATCAGGAAACCACCCGTGAGAGCGGCCCCTATTACGCAAACAACCACCGCCGCTCCCACCATGACGCGCAAGCTTTCACGCATCCCCTTTCGGAGCGAAACGAGCGCCATGGTGGCTGAACTCAGCAGCCCGACTACAGGCAGAAACAAGGACAGCCCTGCAAAGGCCAAAACAACCACGGTCGCCTGGTTCGGTCCTTTTAGGGCATATGCCGCAAGACGCACCACTATCCTGAGCCTCCGTTCCAACCGGCTCCGTCTAACCGGGGCCTACCGGACTCATTCCGGGTGGGCGTCGCAGAAAGGAATCAAGGCCAGAAAACGCGCTCGCTTGATGGCTGTAGCCAGCTGTCGCTGGTATTTTGCTTTGGTTCCCGTAATACGACTGGGGACGATCTTGCCCGTTTCAGAAAGATACTCTTTCAATAACTCGAGATCCTTGTAATCGATTTCCTTAATGCCTTCGGCGGTGAACCGGCAGAACTTTCTTCGTTTGAACTGGCGAACGGCCATTGATACCCTCGTAAGTTTGTTTTCGCTCGCGGTGCCGAAGCGCGATCAGGCGACTTCGGCGCCCTCGGCTGTCTGATCCACGTCAGAGGAACTCTCGGCTGCAGAATCCTCGCTTACCACCTCCGTCCCAGCTTCTGCGACTTCTGCGGCTTCTGCAGCTTCTACATCGTCTGCCCGGTCGCTTCCCGTTTCCGAATGCCCCGTCCTTGCCATGGGGGAAGTCTCGGTCAGCGGGAGGTCCCGGCGAATGGTCAGGCTGCGAAGCACCGCGTCGTTGAAGCGAAAACTGCTCTCGAGTTCCTCCAGCGTCGGTTGATCGCACTCGATGTTCATGAGCACATAGTGGGCTTTGAGAACTTTCGCGATGGGATAAGCCAGGTGGCGGCGTCCCCAGTCCTCGAGCCGATGAATTCTACCCGATGCCCCTTCGATGATTGTCCGATAGCGGTCGATCATGGCGGGAACTTGCGCGCTCTGATCGGGATGGACGAGAAAGACGATCTCGTAGTGACGCATAAATGCCCCTTTTGGTTTAGTCAGCTTCCGGGCGAGGACCAGTGAAGCAAGGAGTGTCAGCCACCAAGGCTGGCAACGTAAAACGCGGTAGGATATTCCATTGGACCTGTGTTAGCAACCTGAGCCCAGCGCATCACACGCCCAAGAATCAGGTACCCATGCAGAACATCCGCTCCTGACCCTGCAGGCGCTGAACTTCGACCGCCGAAATGGCTTTTGGCGGCTTGGGCCAGATGGTTGGCGATCTATCCGGCGAAAATTCGCGCACCCAAAAAAATCTCAGGTGACACTGGACACGGCTCGCGAGACCGTAAAGGCTGCGTGCCCCCTGACGCGCTGTGACATCCCGCCCGGGAGCGCAGCGCCCGCATGCTGATCAAACCGAAAATGAAGATCCACAGCCGCAGGTCGTTGTCGCAGTGGGATTGCGAATGACAAACTGGGACCCCGTCACGTCCTCTTTGTAATCGATTTCGGCTCCCCGCAGATAGTCGATGCTCATGGAATCGATCAACACGGTCACACCGTTCTTCTCAACGAGGGTATCGTCCTCGTTTGCAGCTTCATCAAAGGTGAAGCCGTATTGGAAACCCGAACATCCGCCGCCAGACACATAGACGCGCAGTTTCAGATCATCATTGCCCTCCTCTGCGATGAGTTCGCTCACTTTGGCTGCGGCATTGTCGGTAAACTTTATTGCTTCTTCACTCATGGTCGACCCCTACAAACGAAGATTCAAGAATTGAGTATCGCTTTCCCGATCATTTCAGTCAACTTTACCCTACTGCCCTGACTCACCCAGAGTCACAGCAGCGCAGCTTTCGTGGCATAATTATTGAATCTAGCTCCTGTCCGATGCACCGGAAGTTCGCATTTGACCGTGATGACCATCCACTCGCAAAGCGAAACATTTCGAAAAATGGGCCGCAAAGTCGTAAGCGTCGAGGCCGAAGCCGTCAGTGCGTTGGCCGAACGGATCGACGACCGATTCGTTGAAGCGTGCCGATTACTATTCGCCTGCAGGGGTCGTATCGTCGTGACGGGAATGGGGAAGTCGGGCCACATTGGGGGCAAGATAGCCGCAACCTTCGCGAGCACCGGTAGTCCCGCATTTTTCGTTCATCCAGGAGAAGCCAGTCACGGAGATTTCGGCATGATCACCGCGGCGGATGTGGTGGTCGCCTTGTCGAATTCGGGCGAGACGGATGAACTCTTGACCATCCTCCCACTGATTAAACGCTTGGGTGTACCCCTGATCGCCATCACCGGAAATGCTCGATCGACACTGGCTCACGAGGCGGACGTACACGTCGACGCAAGCGTGAAGGAAGAAGCCTGTCCTCTCGGCCTCGCACCGACCTCCAGCACCACGGCAGCGTTGGTTATTGGCGATGCGCTGGCGGTAGCATTACTCGAAGCCAAGGGCTTCACCCTGGAGGATTTCGCGTGGTCGCACCCCGGTGGAAGCCTAGGGAGACGGTTACTACTCCGCGTCTGCGATGTGATGCACAAAGGTGCAGGAATCCCAGCGGTTGTCGTTACGGTTTCGGTCAGCGACGCGGTTCTCGAAATGACCGCCAAGAAACTGGGAATGACAGCGGTCGTCGATGCCCACCGGAGGGTTTGCGGGATTTTCACCGACGGTGATTTACGGCGGTTGTTCGAGAGGACTCATGAAATTCATACCACACCGATCAGCCAGGCCATGACCCGTAACTGCACCACCGTAGAAGCCTCTATCCTCGCTGCCGAGGCGCTGCGGGTCATGGAGGAAAAGTTCATCAACGCGTTGTTGGTCGTCGACGCCGATAAGAAGCTCGTCGGCGCTCTCAATATGCACGACCTGTTACGCGCGGGCGTGGTCTGAACACCATGAGCGCTATGAGCGATACACTGGAAAACGGGATGACCAATAGGGCGTTGAACAAAATAAGTCCGGAGGTCCTGGCAAGAGCGGCCAAAATTCGCCTGGTGATTTTTGACGTTGACGGCGTCCTGACCGATGGCAAACTGTACTTTGACGAGCAAGGATATGAGTATAAGTGTTTTCACGTACGAGACGGTCACGGCATCAAGTTATTGCGAACGACCGGTGTGGAGTCGGCGGTGATATCGGGACGACGAGCGGCATCTGTGACCCGCCGCATGGAGAATCTCGGGATTCACCTGGTCTATCAAGGCATCGAGGATAAGCTCGGCGTGTTCGATTCGCTGTGTCAGGAACTGAGCCTCTCTCCGGAGCAAGTCGCGCACGTCGGCGACGACCTTGTTGATTTGCCGGTGATGCGCCGCGTTGGGTTGAGCATCGCCGTGGCGGACGCTCATTCTAGCGTGCTCCCGCACACGGACTGGCAAACCCGCAACCCGGGTGGAAACGGCGCAGCACGGGAGGTTTGTGATCTGATCATGGAAGCGCAGGGAACGCTCGCTGGGGTAATCCACAGGTACCTGTGACTCTCAGCGCGATGCCCTCAAAGCGCGACTTACCGGTCTACGCTTTGCTGATCGTTGCCGCGCTGGGCAGCGGCTGGCTGGCTGAACAACTGAGCCCGAAGGAACAGTCCGCGAGTCGCAAAGAACCGGGACAGATCGACTATTATTCGCTGAACCTTCTCAGAACAATTACCGACGAGAGCGGCCGACCGAAGCATCTGCTATACGCAGAGAAGTTGACGCATTTTCAGGACGATGATCATTCCGAATTGGACCGGCCGGTCTTAACCATCTATTCAGAGGATGGCCCTCCCTGGGTCATTCATGGCGAGCGCGGCACCGCCTCATCAAAAGGCAAGGAGGTGTTCTTGCAGGGTCCGGTGCTCGTTCTGCGAGATGCAGACCGCAATGGCCGCACCATTAGGGCGGAAACCTCGAACGTGAAAATCAGGCCCGACGACCACTACGGTGAAACCGAGGATTTCGTGCAGATCTCCAGTCCGCCCGACGACCTCTCTGGCGTCGGGATGCAGGTTCATTTCGGCGAGGCGCTCAAGGTGACAATCCTGTCCGCCGTGCGTCGCAAACACGACGTTCAGCCCTCGCGTGCCCGCCGGGAAGGGAGTCACGGCGCGAAACCGAAGAGCGTTCGCAACAGATAGGCGGCACACATGCAATGGGCTAGAGCTTTTCTCCTTGGTTTCGGCGGAATCGCCGCCACCCTGCCGTTTCCTTCAGCGGCACGTGACAGCGACTCCGGCCAGGCGATCTACATCGAAGCGAACACGGCGACCTATGACGAAAATACGGGTGAGACCGTTTACGTCGGCGACGTGAAAGCAACCCAAGGCAGTTTGGTCGTTAACTCCGATCACATGACCGTTTACCAGAAGGAAGGGTCAACGCAGAAGGTCGTGGCCATCGGCAAACCGGTGCGTCTCAAGCAGACGCCCGAGGGCGGGGAAGAAATGAACGGGAGTTCTGCGCGAGCCGAGTACTATCCAGAAACAGGAATACTGATCCTGCTTGACCAAGCGATCGTCACGCAGGGCGTTATGATTACCGAGAGTGATCGGATCGAGTACGATAGCGCCAAGGGCTTAGCGAAGGCCGGCAGTCCTGGCTCGGGCAGCAAGAGAGTGCACGTCACCATTCAGCCCAAAGAAAAGAAACCCTAGACATCATGTCGGTCCTGTCAGCGGTCACTCTGAGCAAGAGCTATCACAAGCGCAAAGTTGTCGATGGCGTTTCTCTATCGATTCGCTCTGGGGAGATCGTTGGTCTTCTCGGGCCCAACGGAGCCGGAAAAACCACGAGCTTCTACATGATCGTGGGCCTTATCAACCCGGACAGCGGCGAGATTTCGCTGGATGAACAGATGATCACGCATCTTCCAATGCATGCGCGAGCGAAACTCGGCGTGGGCTACTTGCCTCAGGAGGCGTCGATTTTTCGAAGGCTCACCGTTCGCGAAAACCTGCGCGCCGTGCTGGAACTCCGAGACGATCTCACCGATGGCCAACGCGAGCTCCTCATCGAGGAGTTGCTGGAGGAATTTGCGATTACCCACCTCCGTCACCAAAAAGCGATGGGCCTTTCCGGGGGAGAAAGGCGACGGGTCGAAATTGCCAGAGCCCTCGCTTGCGACCCCCGATTCTTGCTGCTGGACGAACCGTTCGCCGGCGTCGACCCCATTTCGATCATCGACCTCCAGAAGATCATTGATCACCTGCGCAAACGAGGTATTGGCATTTTGATCACGGAACATAACGTCCGCGAGACACTGGGCATTTGCGACCGCGCTTATATTCTAAACGGGGGCAAAGTAATCGCGGAGGGAGATAGGGATGAGATCGTAGCCAACAAGGAAGTGCGGCAAGTTTATCTGGGTGAACACTTCTCGATGTAAGCGCCAATCAGATTGTGAGGCATTCAAGGCTCGGCTCTCGACGCTGGTACCTGATTCCCCGTTGGTTGTCAGCTCAACCGGGGCGCACAGCCGCCAATTATTCTTGGGAGGGAACGCCGCCGACAGTCTAAATCCCGGCGTCACACGTCCTCAATGCCCCCATAGCAACTCCTTCATTTGATCGCCCACTTCGGCTCGCCCGTTCACATGAAACAGACCCTACAGCTCCGGCTGGGCCAACAATTGGCCATGACTCCTCAACTGCAACAGGCCATTAAGCTGCTGCAGCTATCGACCCTCGAGCTGCACCAGGAGATACAACAAGCACTTGATTCCAACATGATGCTGGAGGTCGCCGAGGATGACGCGCCCTTTTCGGACACATCCGAGGCCACTCAGGCCGATTCCCCTTCGTCGGATTTCACGGAACTGCCAGATCTGAATCAGGCGGCGGAGATTCCCCAGGAATTGCCGATCGATTCCTCTTGGGAGGAGGTGTACGAGGGACTCCAATCGTATACCAGTGGCAATACCGAAGGCGACGCGGACGACTTTACGTTCCAGCGCCAGCAAACCCAGAGCCTGCAAGATCATCTTCGTTGGCAGTTGGACTTGTCACCGCTGAGCGATCGAGATTACGCCATCGGAACTGCGCTCATCGACGCCGTCAACGATGAAGGCTATCTCAGTAACTCTCTCGAAGAGATTTTCCAGGCATTACTGACGCAACTCGATGATCTGGAGATCGAGGAAGTGGTGGCCATGCTGCACTGCGTGCAAAATTTCGACCCGCCCGGCATTGCAGCTCGCGATCTCGCCGAGTGCCTGCGGATTCAGATCAGGCAACTGCCCGAGTCGACGGCTCTTAGGGACAAAGCCTTGGAGTTGGTGGACCATTCTCTCGAACTTCTCGGCAAGAAGGATCTGCCGCGCTTAAGGCGCGCCCTTGATCTCCCGGACGATGATCTCGCCGAGGTCATCGCGCTCATTCGGTCGCTCGAGCCAAAACCGGGCCGGCGCATTCAATCGGGGGAGTTTCAGTATGTCATCCCCGACGTTTTCGTCGCGAAGCAGGGCAAACAATGGATCGTCAGCCTAAACCCAGACATCGCTCCGAAGCTCCGCATCAACCCCTTCTACTCGGGCATGGTCCGAAGAGCCGATAACAGTGCTGACAACGTCACGATGAAAAACCACCTTCAAGAGGCCCGCTGGTTCATCAAGAGTCTGCAGAGTCGTAATGAAACCTTACTCAAGGTGGCACGATCGATCGTTGAGCACCAGAAGGATTTCTTGGAACAAGGCGAAATGGCCATGAAGCCCTTGGTCTTGCGCGATATCGCCGAGGAAGTGGGGATGCACGAATCAACCATCTCCCGAGTCACTACGCAGAAGTACATGCATACGCCCAACGGGATCTTTGAATTCAAATATTTTTTTTCGAGTCACGTCTCCACCAACGCGGGAGGTGAATGCTCGGCGACCGCCATCAAGGCACACGTCCGAGCGATCATAGCGGACGAAGACCCAGTGAAACCGTTGAGTGATCATGCCATCGCCGATATTTTCAAGGAAAAGGGAATCAACGTCGCACGCCGCACGATCGCGAAGTATCGTGAAGCCATGGCGATACCCCCTTCCAACGAGCGCAGGCAGTTCATGTGAGTTCGCTGCACCATCCAACACTATTGCACAGGAACAGAACCATGCATCTTCACATTACCGGTCACCATGTCGAACTCACGGATAGTCTGCGCAACTACGTCACTGAAAAATTTCAGAAGATCGAACGGCACTTCGAGAAAGTGATCGATGTTCACGTGATCCTCTCAGTCGAGAAACTCGAACAGAAAGCCGAGGCCACCATGCAGGTTAACGGTGCGAAGCTCCACGCGGAGGAAACCCAAAGCGATCTCTATGCGGCGATCGATGGTCTAATCGACAAGCTGGACCGCCAAGTGCTTCGTCACAAGGAGAAATCTCGGAGCGGCAACCGCTCTTGACGCGCAGGGTGGCGCTTTGAAACTCCCACCCGCGTTGGGCCTGCAGTTCTAATTGGGGCGCCGTTGAAGCATGAGACTCGTCATCGTCAGTGGACTTTCGGGGTCCGGCAAGAGCATCGCTCTGGAAACATTGGAAGACAGCGGTTTTTACTGTATCGATAATCTGCCAGTCTCACTTTTGGAGGACTTCCTCCAGCAAGCGGTCACCCCCGCGCAGACCGCGTTCCGCAAGGCGGCCATTAGCATCGATGCCCGCAATCAAAACGCAAGCCTCGAAAATTTCCCGGGCAGTCTCGAACTGGCGAGGAAACTCGGCATCGAGTGCCAGATTCTTTTCCTGAAGGCGGATAGCGACACACTTCTCAAACGCTTCAGTGAGACACGCCGGAGGCATCCATTGACTAACCCGGACCGCCCCCTCGCCGAAGCCATCGAGTTGGAGCGTCTCATCCTGGAGCCCGTGTGTAGTCTTGCCGATGTTCTGATCGATACCACCCATACCAACGTCCGGCAATTGCGAGAGTTGGTTCGCCTGCGCATCGATACCGGTAAGACACAAATTATGTCCCTTTACTTCTTGTCATTCGGTTTCAAGAACGGAATCCCTCTCGATGCAGATTTCGTCTTTGATGTGCGCTGCCTGCCCAACCCGCATTGGGATCCCAGCCTGCGCCCGAAGACAGGAAAGGATCCAGCGGTGATTCAGTACTTGGAGAACAGTCTGGACGTGAGGAGCTACCTCGACGAACTTGTCGGCTTTCTGCGGCGCTGGATCCCTCGGTTTCAGGCGGAGAACCGGAGCTATCTGACTATTGCGGTCGGGTGCACGGGCGGGCAACACCGTTCGGTGTATATGGCGGAGAACCTGGGACAACGCTTTATGGGTGGATCCTTCGACGTGATGGTCCGTCATCGAGAGCTAAGTGACGGCTCGACCCCATGATCGTCTTGGTCTGGTCAAGCAGGACCACAAAGGGCAACCGAAGCGCGGCGCTGAACGTTGCGGAACGCGCGGTCATGTATTAGCCGCGAGAGGGAACTCAAGGCACTGCGCCTCCCTTTCTTTGGTTCCCTTATGTCGCAACGACGCCACTCGGTCCGGCCTGGAGATTGCCGATTATTCCCGTGGCGCATCCAAATCATCCAGGTACTTCTCGGCGTCCAACGCAGCCATACAGCCGGACCCGGCAGATGTCACCGCTTGACGGTAAACCGAATCGGCGACGTCGCCGGCTGCGAACACACCGGGAACGCTGGTTGCCGTCGCGTTACCTTCGACTCCGCTCTTTACCATGATGTAGCCATTCCGCATCTCCACCTCCCCCGCGAAAATTTCCGTGTTCGGCGTGTGACCGATGGCGATGAACACGCCATCAAGCCGGAGTTCCTTGGTCGAGCCATCGATCGCGTTCTTGATCCGCATGCCGGTTACCCCGGCATCATCCCCCAAGACCTCGTCAAGGACGTGATTCCACTCGATAGAGACATTGCCCGCCCGAGCACGCTCCATCACCTTGTCGGACAGTATCTTTTCCGAGCGGAATTTGTCCCTCCGGTGAACAAGGGTAACGTGGGACGCGATGTTCGACAGGTACAATGCTTCCTCAACAGCGGTGTTGCCACCGCCGATAACGGCCACCGGCTTTCCTCTGTAGAAGAATCCGTCGCAGGTCGCGCAGGCCGACACACCACGTCCCTTGTAGGCCTCTTCCGAAGGGAGCCCCAGGTATCTGGCCGAGGCGCCGGTGGCGATGATTAGGGCATCGCACATGTAGACCCCGGAATCGCCGATCAGACGAAACGGACGCACCGACAACTCCGCAGTGTGAATATGATCGAACAGGACCTCCGTGTTGAATCGCTCGGCGTGTCGTCGCATTCGTTCCATCAGTTCCGACCCCAGTACTCCGCTATCATCTCCCGGCCAGTTATCGACATCGGTGGTCGTCGTCAGCTGCCCCCCCATCTGGATTCCGGTGACCAAAACCGGCTTGAGATTGGCGCGTGCACCATATACGGCAGCCGTATAGCCGGCCGGACCGGAGCCGAGGATAAGCAACCTGCAATGTTTCTCTTGTGTCATGGGACTTCTCGCCTGATTTTTCGCCTGCGTGCAAGCATGAAAGGCCGGTTAGTATGACTTTAGGCCGAAGATCGGTAAAGTCTGGCCTTGAAGTCTGCTCGACAAGTTTGAAACAATACAACCCAGGTTGCTACCTGTTTGATTCGGGAAAGATTTTGGCGCACGCAGATAAGAAACTCCTAACTGAGCAAGACCTCGGCAGTTCGTTGGCGAAGGCACTCCGCGAAGCGGCCTTCTTCGCCTATTCTGCGGTGGGGCTCTTCTTACTCATCGCTTTGCTCACCTACCATCCTAATGATCCCGGCTGGACCCATACCGGTATCGGCAAGACCATCACCAACGGTGGAGGGACAGTTGGGGCGTGGCTTTCCGACTTTCTGCTCTCTATGTTCGGGGTCACGGCTTTTGTCTTTCCGTTTCTGCTGGGAGCCAACGGCTACCAGGTCTTCAAAGGTCCGCAAGCGAAAGAAGCATTCAATCCCCTACATACTGCCGTGCGCTGGTTTGGGCTCCTCGCAGCTATGCTCTCGGGCGCCGGCCTGACCCATCTCCATCTTCCAGCATCACCTGTCGCGTTGCCGGAAGGCGGCGGCGGTTGCGGCGGCATCCTGGGCGAAGAAATCACTGACGTTCTGACCCATTCTTTCGGGACAACAGGCGCATCCGTGCTGCTGGTGGGCGCATTTCTGGTTGGTGTCTCCCTCTTCACCGGCATGTCTTGGCTCGGAGTGATCGATGGTCTGGGCAAGTCTGTTCTTCTGATCGTCAACGGCTTTGTCTCTGTATTTTCACGACTCGCTCGACCTGCCTCGTCGTCTCCCGGCGAACAGACCCGGACTGCGCCGCCCACCGAATCGGGCAAACAGAAGAACAGGAGGGTGGAACCCCAAGTAGCGCCGATAAGACGCCCAACTGCTTCCGAAAGGCCGGCGCCACCGGCCACACTTACCTTGCCGAAACAGCCGTCTGCGATCAGGCTGCCAGCAGAGAGTGAGGGGGTGCTCCCTTCGCTCGATCTCTTGAACGATGTCGCTCCGAAAGTCCGCGGGTATACGGAGGCCGCGCTGGAAGAAATGTCACGGCAGCTGGAAACGATCCTGGGAGATTTCGGCGTCGAAGCCGAAGTGGTGGGGGTGCATCCCGGACCGGTGATCACTCGATTCGAGTTGCAACCGGCTGCCGGCGTTAAGGTTAGCCGTATCAGCGGGCTTGCCAAAGATCTCGCTCGAGCGCTGTCGGTGACCAGCGTCCGGGTGGTTGAGGTAATACCTGGCAAGTCCGTGGTCGGCCTGGAGATACCCAATCAGGAGCGGGAATTGGTCCTCCTGCACTCTATTGTCGCGTCGGAAGCCTATCGGCAGAGCGTCTCACCGTTGACCTTGGTGCTCGGCAAAGACATCGGCGGCGAACCGGTAGTGGCCAATCTCGCCAAGATGCCGCATCTCCTGGTGGCAGGAACCACCGGGTCGGGCAAATCAGTGGCGATCAACGTCATGGTCCTGAGCTTGGTCTTTAAAGCGCGTCCCGAAGAGGTGCGCCTGATCATGATCGACCCAAAGATGCTGGAGCTCTCGGTCTACGAGGGGATCCCGCATCTGCTCACGCCTGTGGTAACGGATATGAAGGAAGCCGCCAACGCCTTGCGTTGGTGCGTTGCAGAGATGGAACGTCGATACAAGCTGATGTCGATGGTCGGCGTTCGCAATCTGGCCGGGTTCAATCAAAAGATCGCCGACTCCGCCGTGGCGGGCGCGCCGGTGCGCGACCCGCTCTGGACAGCCGACCTCAGCCTGGACGACGAGGAAGCACCGGCTCTGACCCCCCTCCCCTATGTCGTGATCGTCATCGACGAACTGGCGGACATGATGATGATCGTGGGCAAAAAGGTCGAGGAGCTCATCGCGCGCCTGGCCCAGAAGGCGCGTGCCGCGGGTTTGCACCTGATACTCGCCACTCAACGTCCTTCCGTCGACGTCATCACCGGACTCATCAAGGCGAATATTCCGACCCGCATGGCTTTCCAGGTCTCCTCCAGGATCGATTCCCGCACCATTATCGATCA
>Ga0209254_10001574_pt1 | contig 20531 bp, 22 predicted proteins | sample FrelakmetDIP11DI_FD_187148 | JGI IMG/M metagenome (GOLD analysis project Ga0209254, IMG submission 187148) | Freshwater lake sediment microbial communities from the University of Notre Dame, USA, for methane emissions studies - DIP11 DI (SPAdes)... | ecosystem: Environmental > Aquatic >...
CTGCGAGAGGAATTTTTTTGCCTCGGGTTTCTCTGTGCGGTGAATCAGGATCTATGAGCCTTTTCAAACGCAAGGAGGCGCTTCTTGAACTCGAGTCCATGACCGTAGCCACCGAGCCCTCCGTTACTCTCAATGACCCGATGGCAGGGGGCGATGATCGAAACAGGGTTCGACCCGTTCGCATTTCCAACAGCTCGAAAGGCTTTCGGGTGGCCAATCTCGCGGGCAATATCCTGGTATGATCGTGTTCGACCATAGGGAATCCTTAACAAGGCCTTCCAGACCTTTTGCTGAAACGGTGTCCCCTGCAAGTCCAACCGACAATCGAACCATTTCAGTCTTCCCTCAACATACTTCGTGAGCTGAGACAAGGCCTTCTGATTCATGCGGGGACTCTTCACGACCTCTCCTCCAACTGTCTTTTTGAGTTCCTCCAGGAATTTCTTCTCGGAAGTGTGGAAGTCAAGTCTGCAGACCCCTTTTTCCGTAGACGCAACAAAAATCTTTCCTAAGAGCTTTGAAGGCAGGACAGCGTAGTAAACCTTTCCCATATTAAACCTCCCGACCATTGATTTCTCACCGCAGAGACGCAGAGGCAAGATCAATGGAGTGTTGGAGTACTGGAGTGTTGGATGAGAACACAAAATAGAATCGGATCACTACCCATTACTCCAATACTCCAACGTTTCAGTTAGAAATTACTGCAATCTGCGAACTCCCTGCCTGCCGCCTGCCTGCCGGTAGGCAGGGTAGGCAGGTGCGCCTCAGCGGTGATCCACTTCTTTACCGAAACGGAATTGGGCCGCCTTCACCAACCCCATCGGCCCAGTCATCATCGTATTTCCTCCTGGAGCCGCATAAATGAATTTCAGAGACGTCTTTTTGAACAGATCACGGTTAGGCCCGGTGACGATCACGGTGACCTCTTCTCGAATCGGCTTTAGCGTGATGACCCCGTGGCCATTCGCATCGAAGACCTCTCGGCTACTCAATTCTCCTCGCACAAAACGCTTAAAATCATTCTCCAGCCGTTGGGGTGTCAGTTCATGAGTATGGTGTTCGTAAAGGCCCTCGATCTTTCTGTCTTTCACGACCGCTGCAATCGTGTGTCCATTTCCTGCATTGACAATGAGCAAAGGGCCTTGAACTTCATCCACACAACCCAGGATGGCAGAAAAGGCCGTGTCCATGATGAGAACGGGAACAGAAGTACTTCTTCCAACCGCTTTTGCTGCTGACCTCATTCGAAGGTAATACTCGGGAATTTCGTTCTCAAGAAAATGGAAACTCTCCGGCTGGTTGTCCTTCCGCAGCATCATCTCGCTCTTTTCAAAACGGAAGGTCCGGTCGGAAATCTCCTTCGGAGCCACACCATGATCCTGAACAGCAACCGCCACGACATCCACTTCCAGGCTGACTCCGAAGCGTAACAGACACTCTTTAAGGAGAGACAAATCCACTTCTCGGATTTCCAGCTCTTTGAAATCTCCGGATCGAGGTTTTTCGCCGATCTCAATCCCCATGGACGTCACTTCGTCCAGGTCATTTCGCACCGAATAGGCGGCAGACTCCGCCATGACCACACGGTGCCCTTTTTCGAGATGGCGAAGGATTGCACGGGTGAGAGATCCTCCTCCGATCGTATCGCCATGGATGAAGACAGGACCCTCGATGGCCTTGAGTCTGTCTGCAAGGACTTTGGATGGAGTGGGCAGGACAAGACTAATGCAATTTTCAATCTTCTTCTCAGAATCAAAAAGGAGGATATCCTGGGTCCCCGCTCCAATGTCGATCGCCAAAATTCTCATAATCGATGGCTATCTCGCCCGTGCTCCCTCGCGGGATCACTCGAGCCCGCAGAGTTCCCAGAGGTAGCCGGTTGAACTGGATTGGCGAGACGCCAATCCAGTTCAACACTCTGCTTTCTCAGTGAGCTCTGTGAGAGACAGATTCTATCCTTTTATGACTCCCATGGGAATGAGTTTTACCACCTTGCGACTGATTCCAGCATGATGAACCACATTCACCACATCATTCACATCTTTGTAAGCCTCAGGGATTTCCTCTGTAAGGGTCCCCCGGCTTGCTCCCCTGACAATGATCCCTTTGTCTTCGAGTTCCCTCGTAATCGCCCTTCCCTTAGCTGCTTTCATGGCCTGATGGCGACTCATCACCCGACCTGCTCCGTGGCAGGTGCTGCCAAAGGTTTCTTCCATGGCTCTCTCTGTTCCAACCAGTACGTAAGAGCATCGCCCCATATCCCCTGGGATGAGGACCGGCTGGCCGATGGATCGGTAATCTGCCGGAATCTCCGGATGGTTGGGTGGAAAGGCACGGGTCGCCCCCTTGCGATGCACACACAGTCTCTTCTTACCACCCTTGACCGTGTGAGTCTCGATCTTGGCAATGTTATGACAGACATCGTAAATCAAATCTAACTTCAGATCTCTCGGACTCATCTTTAAAGTTTGCCCGAAGGTCTCCCTCACCCAGTGGGTGATCATCTGGCGGTTGGTAAAGGCGAAATTGGCCGCACACGCCATAGCCCCCAGGTAACGCTCCCCCTCGGGCGACGAGACAGGGGCGCAACAGAGCTGGGGGTCAGGCAGTTCGATACGGTATTTCTTTGAAGCGTCTAACATCACTCGGATGTAATCATCACAGACTTGATGTCCCATGCCTCTGGACCCGGTATGGACGAAGACCGTCACCTGATCTTTCCGAAGGCCCATGGTTCGCGCCGCGGCTTCGTCATACACCTCTGCCACGTATCCCACTTCTACAAAATGGTTCCCAGAACCGAGCGTCCCGAGTTGTGCCCTCCCTCTTTCTAACGCCCTCTCGGAAACTTGGGTAGGATCTGCACCGTTAATGCAACCTCGCTCCTCGATGTGTTCAAGATCTCCTTCTGTGCCAAATCCCTTCTCCACGGCCCATCGTGCACCTCTGATGAAGACCTTTTTCTCTTCCTCTCGTCCCAACTTGAGATCCTTCCGGTGCGAGCCTACGCCAGAAGGAATGTTGATGAAGAGGGCATCCACCAATTCTCTCACTCGTCCTTGAATATCTTCGCGGCTCAGACCTGAGCGCATGAGTCGCACGCCTCAGTTGATGTCATAGCCCACACCCCCTGGAGAAACGACACCCTCCTTCATGTCGAAAGCAGCCACTCCTCCAATGGGGAAACCGTACCCCCAGTGGATGTCAGGCATAGCCAAAGACTGTCCCACAATTCCGGGCAGCCATGCGACATTCGCCACTTGAACGAGACTCTGATCCTTTCGGATATCGGAGAACATCCGTTCATCCGCGTAGATGATCCCATCAGTTCTCATCTTCCCTTCTCGCGGTATCCTCCACCGATAATCATCCACCTTCTGAACTTTCACCTTTTCCTCAGCGGCCATATCCGTAACTCCTAACATTCAAAAAACAGAAAGAGGCTAATGGAGCCCCACGGGCAAGCCCGTGGTCCCAATCAGCCGCCCCTGTGGGGCGACATCCCGGTGAGTATCGGAGCGTCTCTGCTGTTGCCGGGGCAAAAAACCCATTCAAAGATCGAGGATCACCTGAGCCCTCCACGTTCCGTTTTCTTTTTGGACGTGAAGTTGATGGTACGTCACTGCCTTGATCTCCGTCTTGATGACATGAACTCCTTCGCGAAAATGTTCCCCAAATGCCACTGCCCGCAGTTCCCCTTCTCTCACCGAGTTTACTTTGAATCTCCTGAAGAGGAGGTTCTCCACATCGTGATAATAGAGAAGTTCTGTAAGCCAGCTAACCATCAGACGCTCCAAGCCTTCACCGTGGAGGGTAATCTTCTTTTCGACCCGCGGTCTCACTCTCCGCAGGTCGGTGATGAGATGGAAGAATCCTTCCCCTGCATGTTCGAAAAGGCTTTTCAGGTCTGTTCCGTAAATGACAAGGCCAATGTCAGCCGTGTGGTCTAGAACACGAAATCGCTTCATGGGACACGTTTCCAGATGGGCCGAGGGGTTTCCCCAGTTCCAGGGATGGAGATCAGGGTTCCCGTTTCTTCGATACTTTTTGAACAAACCGGTCTTTGGAGACGACGAGGCGCTCATGTTCTCCTTCGGCGACCTTCTCCTTCTCGTCGTAAGCATCCACCAGAAAGAAAAGGCGATTCTTTTCAACCCTTTTTAAAAGGGCATGCGCCATGACTTTCATTCCGAGAGGGGTGGCAGAAAGATGTTGAACACTCACGCGAGCCCCAAGACTCAACTCCCCAGGAGACATATAGTCCTTAATGGCCTCGATGGCGGCTGCTTCCATGAGCTGAATCAGTCGAGGCGTTGAAAGGACTTGACCAAGGGAACTCACCAAGTCCTCCTCTTTAACGACCATGTCACACGTTCCTGTTAATCCAGGCACCATGCTCTTTCACCCCGTTTCCTGATGATTCGTGGTCCTCTCAAAACCATTCCAAGACGTCCTTGTCATAGAGTTTCTCCAGCCTCTCTTTGTGGGTGGACTCTTCCTGAGCAAGGACAAGAAGCAATTTCTTCAGTGTGGGCTCGGTCACCCTCTGAGCCGTTGAAGCATAGAGCTGTTGGGATCTCTCCTCGTTCTTGATCGCCATCCGAAGAAGATCGGCATAATTCATATCCGAACTGAAAGGGACATCTTCCATCCACTCGGAAATCCCGAGGCCTTGGGTCTCCTTGACTTTCATTTTTTCGATCTTCTTTCGGTCGAAATGCTCGAGTTTCTTGTGGTGCCCTTCCTCTTCCTTGGCCAACTCTTCCAGGAGTTTTTTAATCCCGGGGTTTGACCGATCCGCCATCATCTGGTAATAGGCCGATGCATCCGCTTCCTTCCGGATGGCAAACCTCAGGATCTCCTCCACACTGCTCAGTTTCATCGATCCCCTCCTTTTCGAAAGTCCTTTTCACATCTCCAATGAGCCTTTTCGCTTCCTCCAGAAACTCCTCTGGTACCATCACGGCTCCCCATCCCTTCTGGGGGATAAAGAGCCCATCATAGGCGGTGTCGAGGAAGGATTTGATCAAAAAAGGAATGTTCGCCTCCTGGAGCGTCTGACGAACCCGGTCTGCTTCAAATCGATTTTCCACAACTCCCGCTTTTCCCCAGCGATTCATACAAAACCTCCTATCTGTATTATATAACGAATCGCCACTAACCTAAAGACTATTTTCAACATAGAAGTTACTGGGTCACGCAATCGTCCACGGAGGTCGACCTCGGAACTTCACAGGTGAGCCTAATTAGCCTCTGGATTTTGATGGTCGATGGTTTGCCAAGGGTCGTGAGGAGGTCCTTCGCCATAGGATCCGCCACTGAACCGCTGCGGGTGAGCAGGTCAACCTCCGTGGAATCAGGGTGTGCCGTGCGGTAACTTCAATGTTGCTACGAATCGCAATCCCTAGATTACGCTCGGGTGCGATGGGTCCATGGGGGGACCTCCATCCCCTCATAGGGTTGCAAAATATCGGATTCTACATATAATAGCGGTAATGGCAGTTTGATTCTCCCACACGTGAATCCCCGCCCAGAGGGCGGGGAGTGTGTGGCACGCTCCGGTTAATTGCCATTTCAAGAACCATCTGATATACTTCGAGTTAATTTGTATGGAAAGGAGACTGCTATGGGGAAAAATACAGTGGAGAACCTCAAAGAAGCATTTGCCGGCGAATCTCAGGCGAACCGAAAATACCTCGCCTTCGCCAAGAAAGCGGAAGAGGAAGGATATCATCAGGTTGCCAGACTTTTCAGGGCAGCCGCAGAGGCAGAGACCGTTCATGCCCACAACCACCTTCGCGTCCTGAAAGGAATCCAGCCCACCAAAGACAATATCCAATCGGCGATCAATGGCGAAACCCATGAGTTCAAATCGATGTACCCCGAAATGATGGAAACAGCGAAAGCCGAGAAGAACAATGAGGCCTATCAGTCGTTTCATTTCGCCAATTCCGTCGAAAAGATCCATGCGGCCCTCTACCAGAAGGCCTTGAGCAGTCTGGGTAAGAATGAGGAACTGGATTACTATGTCTGCCCCGTATGCGGGAACACTGTTGAAAAGGCTGTCCCTGACAAGTGCCCGATCTGTGGTGCTCCAGGAAAAGACTTTATCAAGATTTTCTAGTTCTCGGGTTTCTTTGAAACGGCAGGGGTTGGATGTTGACTCCGGTGGAATTCATCCCCCGGCCTGAAGCCGTGGAAGAATTCGCCAGTTCTTGGCGGCTCTTGTTGGGTGCCGACATCAGGCAAGAGATGTCGCCTCACAGGGGGTGATCTGAAAGGTATCACGCCTGCCTGCCGTGGGCTGGGGTTAGTTCCGTGGGTTCTCACGAAACCCGGGATCATCAGATCCCGGGACGTTTGAATGCTCCATTCACAGGATTCCCTGCAGACTTCTAATACGCACAATCAATGTCTCGCTCAGGATGGGGGGCAAGGCTCATGCCACGATAGGACAAGGGCCCGGGGAAGCCCCTTCATGGTTTTTTGTCGTCCGATGGAAAAGTACGTCCTCCGTCCCGATTCGATTCGCAAGCTCTTTGATACGGTGGCCCCGAGCTATGACTTTCTCAACCGTCTCCTCAGCGTGCGAAGAGACGTCACCTGGAGAAGAGAAGCGGTGGGAGAACTCCGAGGAACCACAGGGTGGATCCTGGATCTCGCCACAGGAACCGGGGACATCGCCCTGGAAGCCATCCGTCAGGCCAATGGAGACCGCAGGGTCATGGGCATTGATTTCTCAGAGGCGATGATCCAAGCCGCCAACCGGAAGGTCCTGAGAAGGAGATTGTCTGGAACCATCTGCTTGAGTCTTGGGGATGGGGTCGCCCTTCCCTTTCGTGACAACACCTTCAGCGCCTGCATCATCGCCTTCGGACTGAGGAATATTCTAGCCAAGGAGAGGGCGCTTTCCGAAATGGTCCGCGTGACGAGAGCTCATGGGAAGGTTATCGTTCTCGAATTTACCTTGCCTCAAAAGGGCTTGATGAAAAAACTTTACCCCATCTATTTTAGGAGGATCCTTCCCCGCGTGGGTGGCTGGATCTCCAGAAATCGCGGAGCTTATTCCTATCTTCCAGAGTCTGTGCTCCAGTACGGTTGCGCAGAGAATTACGAAGAGCTGATGAGACGATCTGGGTTGACTCAGGTGACCTCTCGGCCTCTGACCTGTGGCATTGCCTCCGTGATGATTGGGGTAAAGGGTTTGTCATGATTCGGCACTTCATGATCTCTGACCTCCATCCGCTTCTCGACATCGAACATCAGGCGTTTCCCAAGTCGCCTTACGATTGGACCACTTTTCTTAATCTCCAATGGATTTATCCCCAGTCATTCTTGGTTTATGTCGAGAGGGAGATCACGGAGAGGGAAGAACAGCTCTGGGGATACGTCGTCTTCTCTCTTGACGGACACATTATCTCTCTCGCCGTTCACCCCGAAAAGAGAAGAAAAGCAATCGGAAGGCGGCTCCTCCGGAGCGTCACGCATTACCCTCAAATCAAAAAGATCTGGGCTGAGGTTAGGGTGAGTAATCAGGGAGCCCAGATGTTTTATCAGCGGATGGGATTCGAAACCATTGGCAGACTTCCGAATTACTACGGAGACGAAGACGCCCTGATCATTCAGCGCTTCCCCTTCGACGACCCTCATTGACAGAGCCACCCCTCTCTGTTATTAGAATTCACTATCTGGGGATATTGCTGTCCTGATTAAATGTCATTCTTGCAGAATGGGGTCGATTTTAATGGAGCTTTTGAATCGACATACACCTCTTTGAAATCCAGGTTCACCGCAGAGCCGCAGAGAACGCTGAGAGGATGTTCTTATGATCCAATCGGGCCTTCGCCGCGCCGTAGCGGCTTCGGCCGCGCAGGCGGGAGAGGACGATTGGATCACAAACTCTCACCCTTCGGGAATAGGTCCAGATAGCGTTTCACGGCCATCAAATTATGAAACATTGATATTCACATCCGAAAGAGAGCTTTTTATTTGTCCCGGGAAGTTATCGGGACAAATAAGAAATCATTTCTCTGCGTGCTCCCTGCCTGCCGGCAGGCAGGGGCGTCTCTGCGGTGAGATTCCTATTTTGGAAGAATGATCTGAAGACGTAAACACCCGGCATCGCGCAAAGGGAGAAACCCATGAGTGGAATTTTTGGAATTGTTTCAAAGAAGAACTGTGCCAATGCCCTGTTCTATGGAACCGATTACCACTCTCACATGGGGACAGAGCACGCAGGGATGGCCGTCCTGGGAAAGCGATTTTATCGATCCATCCACGATATTAGCAAGTCACAGTTTAAATCGAAGTTCGCCGATGACTACAAGGAGATGAAGGGCCACCTTGGCATCGGAGTGATCAGCGATAAGGACCCCCAACCCTTGATCATCGGGTCTAAGTTTGGAACATTTGCTATCGTCGTTGCGGGCCTGGTGGAGAATACGGAAGAACTGGCCCTGGAGTTGCTTCGGGAAGGGGAAACTTTCGGGGAGATGTCGGCAAGAGGCATCAACTCGGTGGAGCTCATTGCAAAGCTGATTACCCGAGGGCAAACCATTCCCGAAGGAATCGACATGGTGTTTGACCGGATTCGGGGATCTGCCTCTATTCTCCTCCTGCAAAAGGACGGCATCTATGCCGCCCGTGATCGCATGGGCCGAACACCCATCGTTTATGGAGAACGGGAGGGTGAATATGCCATTGCGACGGAATCCTGTTCTTTCTTAAACCTGGGATTTCAAATCAAGAAATATCTCGATCCCGGAGAGATACTCCTCGTGAATTCCTCCGGATTGACGGAAAAATCCCCAGGTCGGCCCAAGAATCAAATTTGTTCGTTCCTGTGGATCTACACGGGCTATCCCGCATCGAGTTATGAAGGGATTGCGGTCGAGTTGGTCCGTGAGCGGTGTGGACGGTCCCTCGCGCGAAATGATCACGTGAAGGCAGATCTGGTGGCGGGAGTTCCCGACTCCGGGGTCGGACATGCGATCGGTTATGCCATGGAATCCGGGCTCCCCTACCGGCGGCCCCTGGTCAAATACACACCTGGGTATGGTCGGAGCTATACGCCCCCCTCCCAGGAGATCCGTGATTTGGTCGCCACCATGAAGCTCATTCCCATCAAGGAGATCATTAAGGGGAATCGGATCGTTCTCTGTGAGGATTCCATTGTCAGGGGGACCCAGCTTAAGAATTACACGATTCGGAAACTCTGGGACTGCGGAGCCAAGGAGATCCATGTCCGACCTGCCTGTCCGCCTTTGATGTTTCCCTGCAGGTTTGCTCTTTCCACACGGTCCACCGAAGAGCTAGCAGCCCGAAGGGCGATTCATGCCCTTGCAGGGAAGACCATCGATGATGTTCGGGAATACCTCGATCACCGAACGAAGAAGTATGGAAACATGGTGGAATGGATCGGGAAGGAATTAGGCGTAACGACGCTCAGGTATCAGAGAATTGACGACATGGTCCAGGCCATCGGCCTTCCGAGAGAAAAACTGTGTCTCTATTGTTGGAATGGAGAGAGTCTGAATTCGAGCGTGTGAAACAGGTGTTTGGAGTTGCGGGTTCGGAGACTCCGAAATGGAGCCCCACGGGCCCAGCCCGTGGTCTTCTGTGTAGGCGGATAACCTTTCAGACTACGAACTATTTCGAAAACTTCAAGATATCCCCACCCTGAATGCCGTTCGCTGAAAACCACCCCTTCCTCATCTCCAGGGCATAGAGAATAGGTTTCGGCGGAGGATGGGACTCCAGGGTCAGCGGCTCCATGTCGGCAATCTTTAAGATTTTCCCTTCGCGGTCAAGAAAAGCAATGCTCAAGGGAATGAGGGTATTTTTCATCCAGAAGCTGTGGTAATCCTCTTTCTCGAAGATGAAGAGCATCCCTTCATCCTCTCCCAAGTGTTTCCTTCCCATCAGTCCCTGAGCCCGCTCTTCTGGGGTTCGTACAACCTCAACCCAGATTTCTTTGTCCTTGAGATAAATGGGAATCTTCGGGAGACTTTGGGAATAGACGAAAGGAACCCAAAGAAATGAAACCAGCATGAGCCACTTAAGGCTTGGGTTCCAAACTGTTCTGCTTCTTCTCATGCTTGTCCTTCTTTTCGATCAGGTCTGCGAGACGTCGAATTTCATCCTTCATTTTGCCTGTATTCCACTGAATGAACAAAACCCAAAGAGGCAGAAGAAGCCAGATGATTAACAAGATCCCTAGGAAGACCACGGTAACGGTCGCAAGCCAAAAAGGAAACTCCTTAAAGATCTGCCCGATCATTGCTTCCATACGTACTCCCGTCCTCCTCTTTTTTCAGACTGGAGACTCAGTTATTTCCTTGATTCTCCTCCCAACTGTTTTTTCAATTTTTCGTTCACCTTTAGGATCTGATCCACATCAGACCCGCTCAGTTCCCAGGAATAGGCATCCTTCCCATCCTTTTTCAGACGGATCTTCACTTCAGGAGGGAGAGGGTCTTCTTTGACGGACTTCTCCCTTTCGACGATGACCTGGGATGCCGGAGCCGTTTCAGATTTCCCGGCGGGCGGGGCAGGATTTCCCTTGCAGGCACCGAGCATCAATCCGATCATGAACCAGAGGATTAAGATTCTTCCCATGCCTCCGATCCTTTCGTTAACAGAAAAAACTAATCTTCTTTCAAAAGCTGGCGGCACCCCTTAAGAAAATCATCCTTGGTGGGAGCCTCTTGAGGGTGAGTAAAGGTCTTAATCTGGACGTCCGTTTTCTTTGGGACATAGTTGTTGTAGATCAATTTTCCCTGCACCCGTTTCCCTATTTCCTTGCAAAGTTTCTTGTCGTTGAATGTAAGAATGAAAACCTTGTTATTCTGGAAGGGAACTATCGTGTCAACTGTCCGGACCATCTTCTGGACCGCGCACACCAGAGTCTCCCACGCTTCGCCCGAAAAGACAGTCTCTCGTTTGGTTTGTTGGTTCCAGAAATCCACCTGGATCACAGACAGCGGCATGGCATCGCGTTCCGCCTCCTCCAACATGGGATGAATCATCAAGTCAAAGATCGCATTCACTCCGAACAGCGGAAGAGTGAACAGCATCGAGGTTCCGCCACCGTCCCCGCTCTCGGCATGGAGTGACCCCCGATGGCCGTCGATGATCTCTTTGCTAATCGACAAACCGAGACCCGTTCCCTTGACTGCTCCCTCCTGGGTTCTCTGACCCTGATAGAATCGATCAAAGATCTTGGGCAAATCCTCTGAGGCAATACCCACACCGGTGTCGGTGACCACGACCTTCAAGTAATTCCTCCCTTCGGTGAGCCCTCTTGAATCGATTGTCAGCTTTCCACCGGAGGGAGCAAACTTGATTCCATTTCCGATAAGATTGATCAAGACCTCCATGATCCGGGTCCGATCGATGAGAAGCGGAGGGGTCTCAGGGTCGATGCGATTCTCAACGCTGATTCTTTTCTCCTCCGACTGTTGGGACAGAGCCATCATGGCATCTTCGACCACCTCCACGAGGCGGGTCGGCTTGAACCGCAGTCTCAACCCTCTCCCCGCTTCAATTCGAGAAAAATCGAGAAGCTTCTCGATGAGGTTGGTGAGTCGGAGGGTGTTCTTATTGGCGATTCCCAGATACTCCCGCTGATCTTCCGTGAGTGCACCGACCTGCCCCTTCAACATCAGGGAAATGAATTCCTTGATGACTGTCACAGGCGTTTGAAGCTCATCGGAAACACTGGAAACAAAATTGGATTTGAGTTGATCGAGGCGACGGAGCTCTTCATTGGCAATCTCGAGTTCAACGGTCTTTTGAGTCATCTCTTCGAGCCGGTTCTTATCACGAACGGCGCGACTGAGCCTCGCCACCAACTCCTCGTTCGTCCAAGGCTTGGCGATCCAGTCCGCTCCTCCTGATGCGACCAATTCCAACGATAGGTCAGCTCCCCCAGGGGGAGTCATGAGGATAACCCAAAGACCTGGAAATTCGGACCGGACAGCCTTAACAAAATCAGCTCCCCCAGCGTCCGAGGCCTGGGGATCGATAAGAAGGAGAGTGTAAGACTCCTTTCTCAGCAGCTCCAGCCCTTCCTTTCCCTCGGTGGCCCCTACCACTTCATACCCAAAACGTCCCACCACCTCAAAGACCGTCGTTCGTACAGACTCGTCCTTGTCGACGACTAAAATCTTCTCTTTCTTCATTTCACCAATACCTCTTTTCCCTTCTTTCCCTTCTGAATGCCGCAACGGTTCTGGGTTGCACAGGGAGCGAAGACGGCGTACTCTCTGTAACAAAGAAAATATTCTTTTTTCCGAATAATTTCAACCCCTTTTCCACGATGTGTTCAGTCTAAGCCTAACGTCGAACCGTTCAAAGACAGATTACTCATTTCAAACCATTCTCATTTTTCCAATGAGCAAAGAAATCCCAGAATTTCTGGGTTGTCCCAGGGGGGAGGTTGAGAAAATGGATTCCTACAGGGAGGGTCTCTCCTGAGAGGTGAAGGTTCATTTCCTTGATCTCTTTGTAGGAAGACCCAATCGCCGCTGCGATATCCATGATAGGAAGAGGCATAGAAAGCTCGAGTGGAACCCGTTCGAGCCGGAAGGGCTCGTAAAGATCACTTTCTTCCAGATAAAATCCATACCTTGCAGGATCGGAGAGGATGATCTTAGCCACGGCAATCTTGTAGACATACCGCTCCGTCTCCATGGAAAGTTCGAGAGAAAAATAGTCCGTCGTTCGCTGAAAGGCGATCTCCTTCCGAATCTTGTTTTCTCCGGCATTGTAGGCTGCCATGGCCAGGGGCCAACTCCTAAACTCTTCATAAAGGCTTTTCAGATAGGCAAGTGCCCCTTCTGTGGCTTTAAAGAAGTCAAAACGCTCGTCGATCCCTCCGCCTCCCCGCATGCCGTATCTCTCACCGGTCGCCGGGATGAACTGCCAGATTCCTGCAGCCCCCGAGCTTGAAACCGCATGCGGTCTGAGACTGCTTTCCGTGATCGTAACATACTTCAGATCATCCGGGAGAAACATCTCCTTCAGTCTTCTCTCGACATGTGGAAAATATCTTCGAGCGCGTTTCATCCACAACAGCGCCTGGACTTCATTTCCCAGGGCGACCAGGAACTCTTGGTCCAGGTTTTCCCACACCTTCTTATTTTCTAAAGGAACCCTCTCTCCACAGAGGGAAACCACCTCTGGAAGTTTGTATGTGCTCAGGCAGGACCTGACACGAAGTGAGGACATTCGCTTTCGAAGCTCTGCCACTTCTTCTCGAAGCCCCTGAACCGACCTCTCAAGAGACTTCACTCTCTCGACCCATGCTTCATCTGTCTTCAACGATTCGGACGAGACAGGCTCCCTTTCACCTCTTCTCTCCGTGACTCGATCTGTAGCACACCCGACGAAAAGGAATCCAATCAACACCAGGCAACCTATGATTGTCTGCATCTTCCGCTTCTCCCTCCTGGACGCCATCCAACCCAATGTACCATATGGCCGTTCCATCACGCAATGAATTCGGGTACTTTTCGGGTTATTCCTGAGAAGGTATGAATCCATTGCTTTCGCTAACTTTCGCCCCGAAAGAACAGGTGGATGTCCAAAGCCTTAGAATGCATTCGTTGAAATGCTATAATAGAGTGATGAAGAAAATCCTTCTATGGATGGCCCTGTTCTTTTTCATCCCGCTCTTTCTGAGTTGTGTTCAGAAGACCCTTCCCCACTGGGTCTCTATGATTCATGAGATCACGGGACCTGTCGGTTCTGAAGAAATCTTCAAACTTCCTGAGGGTGAGAAGAGATCACTTTCTCAGTTTTTGGAGGAATTAGACCGTCCGCGGGTAATCTTCGTGGGAGAGAGTCACGATCAAATCGAACACCACCGGATTCAGGTGAGCCTCCTTCAGGAGCTCGTGACTCAGGGGAAAGAAATTGCTATTGGAATGGAGATGTTTGAGAAGTCCAGTCAACCGATACTCGACCGGTGGAGCCAGGGCCTTATGGCCGAAGACGAACTTCTAAAGGAAACAAAGTGGGACCTTACTTGGCGCATGGACTATAACCTCTACAAAGGGATTCTCGACGAGGCCAAGAAACACCGTCTCAAACTGGTCGGTCTCAATGTCCAGCGAGATCTGGTCCGAAAAGTTGCTGAACAAGGGATCGAAGGCCTTTCGTCTGAGGATCGAGCCACATTGCCTGAGATGGACCTTTCGGATCGAGCACACCGGGCCTACGTCCGTTCTATCTACAAAGATCACCAGGAAGGTTCTGCAAGAGACTTCGGACGCTTCTACCAGGCCCAATGCCTGTGGGACGAGTGGATGGCAGAGACATTATCTGAGTTTCTACGGCTTCCAGAGAACCGGGGGAAGGTCGTTTTCGTCTTTGCCGGGAGTGGTCATGTCGTCTTCGATTTCGGGATTCCGAAGCGTTTCTTCCGAAGAACTCCCCTTCCCTTCAAGACCCTCATCCTGAAAGAATTGAAAAACAACATCGGTGCGGATCCCGACATTCGGTTTACATCGGTGTCACAACCCTTGGGTGACTATCTGTGGATCACCCAGCCGAATCCTCCGGGGACAAGACACCCTAGAATCGGAGTTGTCCTTAAGGAAGCCATCGGTGGGGAGGGACTTCAGGTCGAACGGGTGATTCCAGGAAGCCCGGCTGAGAAGGCGGGTTTGCTTGCAGGGGATCAATTGCTCACGGTGGAAGGAAGAGGAATCACGAAGGTAAAAGACATTCATGATGCCGTTGTCCAAAAGGGCTGGGCAAAGGACATCACGTTCACGATTCTGCGAGAGGGAACGAAGAAAGAAATAATGGTGACGCTGCCTACCGATGACAAATAGATCTTTTGGCAGGTTGCTGAAAAACGGTCATCTGCTGGGTTATTGGATTACGAGGTAATTAGGTTATTGGGTTACTTGTTCCTGTCGCCGAACACCGAACGGTTAACTTTTCTAACCATCTTTCAATTGCGCTATGCGCTCTGTGTAGTCCCAGTGGGTCTCCGAACTCCGAGCCCTGAACTCCGAACTATCCTCTCCTGCGAGCTTCACCCACTCGACTTGACGCCGACCTTCTGTCTCACTTCATCCATGACCTTTTCAACAATGGCGCGACATCGGCCTGCCCCTGACGACAGCACCCCGACGATGGTGCTGGGGTCTGCGTTAATCTCCTCGACCCGTTTCTGAATCGGAGTGAGCTCTTTCATCATGTTTTCAAAAAGGATTTTCTTGCAATCGATACAGCCGATTTCAGCGGCTCGACAACCGTGGTCGCAATGCGAAATCTGGTCCGGTTTGGAAAAGGCCTTATGCATGGTGAAGATGTTGCAGTGCTCGGGATGACCTGGATCGCTCCGACGCTCTCGGTGTTCGTCCGTGACTGCCGTCCTCAGCTTTTCCCAGATGGCTTTGGGCGGCTCCAGGAGGCCAATGGAGTTGTTCAACGACTTCGACATCTTGGCCTTTCCATCCAATCCAAGAATTCGAGGTGCATTCGAAAGAATGACCTGAGGCTCAGGAAAAGTCTCGCCAAAGCGGGCATTGAATTTCCGTGCAATCTCCCGTGAGAGTTCGACGTGCTGAACCTGGTCTTCGCCCACCGGCACGTAGCCTGCCTTGTAAATGAGAATATCCGCAGCCTGGAGCACCGGATAGGCCAACAGCCCCAGATTGATGTTGTGTCGGTGCTGGCGTCCCTTCTCCTTGAATTGAGTCATCCGCTCCACATCACCCATCGGGGTAATGCAGTTGAAGATCCAGCCTAACTCGGTGTGTTCGACGACATGAGACTGAACAAAGACGATACAGCGTTCTGGCGTTAATCCCGAGGCTACTAGGATCGAGGCCGTCTCCTTCACCTTCTGCTGGAGGTTTTCCACCTCATAGTCCACGGTGATGGCATGATAATCCACCACACAGAAAATGCACTCGTACCGATCCGCCAGTTGAACCCAATTCCGTATCGCCCCCACATAGTTGCCGATATGAATGTCACCGGTTGGCTGAATACCACTGAAGATTCGATCCATTCACCACGCTCCGCTTCCTGTGTATGCTTACCAGAACAGAGTGAGAAAGTCCGCCTCACTCCTTTCCTTGTCTCGAGCCGAAGAAACCGATTCCTTTCTCATCCCGAACATCGAGATAAACCTGCAAAAACTGACCTGTCTGAACAGACGGAACATGGATCACCCGAACCACCTCATCGCAGTCTTTGACCTCTGGAACGATCTCTGCCAGGAGATTGGGAGATTCTAAGAGGAACTTCTCATTCAAGAGTGATCCAGGTTCATCCGGAAAGATGGGAATCATCGCAATGTCCGCTTCGACCAGATCCTGGAAGAAATGCGTCCCATAGGAGACCTCAGGGGTATACCCCTCCTTCGCGAAGGCAATCTCCACGAGAAGATTCGTGCTGTTGATGTCGGCATAGGTCACCCGGACACCGAGGTTGATATCATTGCTCCCCCACCGGCCGGGCCCCATTAAGGCGTAACGCTTCTCTGCGAACTGTTTATTCAGCAGATTGACGACCGAGGCAATCTTCATCTTCTCTCCGACAGTCTGCAATCGATCGTACGCCTTGGGGTTGACGTAAACGATGTACTCCACGTCGTTCACGATGGTATTGGATAGACCCGCGTTCGTCCTGAAAAGAATCCGGCCCTTCTCAATCTCTTCTGGAATAATTACCTGCTCAACCTCTTTGCGGATTGAAAGTGACCGACATTGCAGCAAATAGAGTCTTCCCCCGTCCCACGCGAACTCAATGTCCACGGGACGGCCATAGGCCTCTTCCAGTTTGGACAGGATCTTTTTTGCTAGAGAAACAAAATCCGTTTTGGTCAATAGGTTGTCGAAGGTCAGACAGAGTTCTCCCTCTTGCAGATCCTGGGTTTTGAACATAGGAGGAGCCAAATATCCGTCCTTTTGAACAGATACGGCATAAAAGAGATCTGGATGGTCGATCGTCGAACTGAGGGTACGGAAGTCGACTGTTTCGAGGATCCCTTTCTTGAGATTGAGGACATCCACCTGCTTTTGGGAATATTTCTTGATCTGTTCTGCCGTCACTTCCGGACGTAACTGGGGATGGCTTATAGGAATCATCCGTGGGTAGTCGGATCCCACTCGATCTACAGCTCTCGTCCCAAGCCCAAGGACGACCCTCACCAATCCTTCCTCCTTCTTGATCTTCGGGCTCCAGGCGTATACGTTTTTGGAAAACATGACTCCCGAAGCAAAGGGGAAGAAGTAGTCGCCGAATCGACGGCCCACCACCTTCTGAACCAGCATCGCCATGCGCTCGTCGTAGTCCAACAGTCCATGGTCACGACGGTAGAGAATCGGATCGGGTCCGAAGAGGCTCGCGAATGCCTTCTTGAGACCGGCAATGAAATGGGTGAGCCTTGTCTCGATGTCTCCCTGATTGGTCAGAAAGAGTGAAAGATATTTTCCGGAAAAGGCAAGGCCAAAGTTGTCTTCAAGCATACTCGAGGAGCGAATGATGATAGGGTGTTCTCCGATTTCCTCCAGAATTCTTCGAAAATCCTCAACCACCTCGGGTGCAAAGGTTGCGAATTTGAACCTTTCTTCGATGCGAAGGAACTCTTTCTCGATCGTCTCACGGTCCTGATATTTAAACGTGTGAAAAAGGTAGAGGTTATTCCGATCAAGAAATTCCGAAAAAACCCCAGAATTGAGGTACCATGTATCTGGAATCACGACGTACTTCTCCAGTTCCGGGTCGTGTTTCTCGAGACTGGGAAGAAGGATTCGATGGGCTAATACCATTCCGGCGGCTTTTCCGCCAAGTCTTCCCGGTCGTCTGCGGCTCCAAAGCGATCGCTGAAGAATTTCGTCAATGTCGCGGATCACGATGTGGTTCTTGGCGAGGCTGACAAAGGGAAGTTGGTTGGAGATAAATCGAGAGATCAAGGCCACCCGAATCCCCTCTGCTTCCGAGGGAGAGATAAAGACTTCGCCTTTGGGAATATCGCAGAATTCCCGGAGGGCCTGGTAAATTTCCATCGAAGTAGCTTGGTCTCGATTGACGACCATGCTCAGGGTCTGGGCTTGGTCTTTCTTGCGGGCCAGGTTGATGTAGTTTTCGACTTCAAGAGGGGTCAAATAATTGGCGGCATAGTAGTCAATGAGTGTCTCCAGGTACTCCTGACGATTCGCTTCGGTATCGGGAAGACCGTCGGATTTCAGTTCCTCGTGAGCTTGCCCCAGGAGTTTTTCACGAGTGACCACTCCCTTCTGCTCCAGGATCTCCACGAGAAGGCTCCGCATCAACCCTACCAGGCTCGGGTACTGATTCATCTTCCGATAGACCCGATACGTTCTTAAGACTTCGGAATGGTGCTTCGCCAGATCTGAAACGACCATCATTGGGCCTTCTTTCCTTCGTTCGCCTGCGGTTTATGACTCGAGGATATCCTTCTCAATGCCACAGAATATGGAGCCCCACGGGGTTAGCCCGTGGTACCTCCACGAAAATACCCTCCTACGCCCCGGGGCGCCGAAGCGCTCCCGCCTTCGCGAAGCCTGCTACGGCGGGCGTAGGAAGGTCGGGGGGCAGGCGCCAAGGCTTCGGAGGGTTATCCGCCACTGGCGAAATCCGCCGAAGCAACGAGCTTTAACACATCCAGGGTTGAGGCACAGGTTACGCATTCATCCTCGGGCAGAGCCCGTGGTCTTCTGCGTAGGCGGATAAGATACCCCCTGGAATCAAACCCAACCTCTCAGCTTGCAGGCCTCGGCGACTCTCGCCACAGACACAAGGTAGGCTGCCTGCCTCATGTTCACCTTCTTCTTCATATACATGAAGTAAACCCCTTGAAAGGCTCGGGTCATCTTCTCATCTAATCTCTGATGAATCTCTTCCAAAGGCCAATAGAAGTTGTATGTGTTTTGAACCTGCTCAAAGTAAGAGACCGTCACACCCCCGGCATTGGCCAGAAAATCGGGCAGGACGAAAACCCCGTTCTGAAGGAGAATGTCATCCGCCTCTGGCGTGGTCGGTCCATTGGCCAGCTCACAGGAGATCGTGGCCTTGATCTTGTTCGCATTCGTTGCCGTGATCACATTCTCAAGGGCCGAAGGGAAAAGAACCGTGACCTTCAACTCCAGAAGGTCGGCATTGCTGATGGCGTCCGCTCCAGGAAATCCTTGCAGGTTGCCCGTCTTCAGCTTGTAGTCCACGACCTTTCTCGGATCGAGCCCCTTCTCGTTGTAGATTCCCCCCTTCGAGTCGGATGCGGCAATAAGTTTCAGTCCAAGAATCTCACTGGCTAAGAGGGCTGCGTATTGTCCTGCGTTCCCAAACCCCTGGATCGCCATCGTCTTCCCATTGAGATCAATGTTGAGCTGCCTGGCTGCCTCTCGGGTCACGTAGACGCCACCCCGGGCTGTCGCATCTCCACGTCCCTCCGATCCGCCGAGACAGATGGGCTTTCCCGTGATGACGCCCGGATGATGATGGCCGAACATGGTCTCATATTCATCCATCATCCAGGCCATGATTTGAGGAGTCGTATAAACATCAGGAGCCGGTACATCCTTCGAAACCCCAAGCGTGCTTCCCACGGCTCGAATATAGGCCCGGGACAGGCGCTGCTTTTCCCTGTCGGACATTTCCTTGGGATTGCACGTCACTCCGCCCTTCCCCCCTCCCAGAGGGATATCGACCACGGCCGTCTTCCACGTCATCCAAGCGGCAAGAGCGCGGACAGTGTCGATCGTCTCATCCGGGTGCCACCGGAGACCTCCTTTTGCAGGGCCTCTCGCCGTGTTGTATTGCACCCGGTAGCCACGGAGAATTTTAATCACCCCATTATCCATCTCTACAGGGATTGTGACCACGAGTTCCCGCTGAGGCCACCTTAAGAGTTCATGGGTGGCCTGATCTAGACCCAACTTCTCTGCTGCATCGTCCAACTGCTTCTGGGCGATTTTGAAGGGATTCAGTTCTGCCATAATGAGTTCCTCCTCTTTATACTGTATGGTGTAAGATTGTGATTCCGTAGTAATCTACCAACATCCCTGCTAATAACCTCGCCATAACAACTAAAATATACTAAGCCCCACAAATTTGCAATTGGAGACTTATTATTTTTCTTTAATAAAATCATTGCCCAACACATGATCGATATGACAATGTGTGTTAAGTAAATATTTGATCTTTATTTTTTTACTTTCAACGAATTGAGCCAACGTGTCTTTTTCCACTTTTTCGTAGCAACCGGGGTCAATCACTACTGCTTCACCGGTTTCATCGTATACCAGGTAGGTATTTTCGGAGAAAGGATTGAAGGTAAATTTTTGTATTTGGATCATATTAAGGAGTAAAAGTAATTCCTTTTCTTAAAACCCGGCAGAGGCAATAAGGATTGTCTCCATCAGGCGGATTAATTCGATTTCTCTTCTTTCTATGTTAGGGTATTGTAATTTTGAATGAATAATCCGAATCAGCATCAAATTGGTTGATTACATCATAGTGGGTCAAGGTATTGCGGGATCAGCCCT
>Ga0209254_10001575_pt1 | contig 20524 bp, 17 predicted proteins | sample FrelakmetDIP11DI_FD_187148 | JGI IMG/M metagenome (GOLD analysis project Ga0209254, IMG submission 187148) | Freshwater lake sediment microbial communities from the University of Notre Dame, USA, for methane emissions studies - DIP11 DI (SPAdes)... | ecosystem: Environmental > Aquatic >...
CACCTCCGCGCCGCGCCCGCTGCTGCTGCTGCCGACGCCGCAGCCACTGCCGGCGCACGGCGAGCAGCCGCTCGACCGTGGGCCACTGACGCTGGTCACCGGCCCTGAGCGCATCGAGTGCGGCTGGTGGGATCTCGCCGGCCCCGCCGCCGGCTCACGGGCGCGCGCCGTGCACCGCGACTACTTCGTTGCCCGCAACACGCGCGGCCAGTGGCTGTGGATCTACCGCGAACTCGCCGCCCCGCGCGGCTGGTTCCTGCACGGGCTGTTTGCCTGAGACGCGATGACACCCTCCTACGCTGAGCTGCATTGCCTGTCGAACTTCTCGTTCCTGCGCGGTGCGTCGCACCCGGAGGAACTGGTCGAGCGCGCGCTGGCGCTCGAGTACACGGGGCTGGCGATCACCGACGAGTGTTCGTTCGCAGGCAGTGTGCGCGCGCACCTGGCGCTCACCGAGGCGCGCGAAACTGACGAACCGGCGCGTGCGTTCCGGCTGATCCACGGCACCGAGATCCAACTCGTCGAGGGTGAAGGCAGGCAGGCTGCGCCCGGCGCGAAACTCGTGCTGCTCGCACAGACGCGCGCCGGCTACGGCAACCTGAGCCAGCTCGTGACACTCGCCCGACGGCAGGCCGCCAAGGGCAGCTACCGGCTCAGCGCGGCCGACCTCGAGGCCCACGCCGCGTGGCTCGACGACGTGCTGGTACTGCTGCTGCCACTGCGCCACTGGCGCGAGCCGCTCGATGCCGTGCGCATCGCGCAGGAAGCACGCTGGCTGGCGGAGCTGCACCCCGGCGCGAGCTGGATCGCCTGCGAGCTGACGCGCGGCATCGATGACGCCGCGCAGCTGCAAGCGCTGCAGGCGGTGAGCGACGCCACCGGCCTGCCACTGGTGGCCGCCGGCGACGTGCAGATGCACACGCGCCGCCGCAAGCGCCTGCACGATGTGCTGACCGCCGTGCGCCTGAAGACGCCGCTGGCGCAGTGCGGACGCGCGCTCGCCCCGAACGCGGAGCGCTATCTGCGGCCGCTGTACCGGCTCGCGCGCATCTATCCGGCCGAGCTGCTGCTGCAGACGCAGGCGATCGCCGAGCGCTGCAGCTTCTCGCTCGACGAGCTGCGCTATGAGTATCCGGAGGAAATCGTGCCGCCCGGCGAGACGCCGGCCACCTGGCTGCGCCGCGCCACCTATGAAGAGGCGAAGACACGCTATCCGGAAGGCATGCCGGAGAAAGTGAAATCCACCGTCGAGCACGAACTTCAGCTCATCGCCGACCTGCGTTACGAGCCGTATTTCCTGACCGTCTACGACATCGTCAAGTTCGCGCGCTCGCAGGGCATTTTGTGCCAGGGGCGTGGCTCGGCAGCCAACTCGGCGGTGTGCTACTGCCTCGGCATCACCGAGGTCGATCCGGCGCGCATGTCGGTGCTGTTCGAGCGCTTCATCAGCAAGGAGCGCAACGAACCGCCGGACATCGATGTCGACTTCGAGCACCAGCGCCGCGAAGAGGTGATGCAGTACATCTACGCCAGGTACGGTCGCGATCGCGCGGCGCTGACCGCGGCGCTGCATACCTACCGGCCGAAGGGCGCGCTACGCGACGTCGGCAAGGCACTCGGACTGTCGCTCGACCAGGTTGACCGGCTGGCCAAGACGATGGCGTGGTGGGATGGCAAACGCATCATTGCCCAGCGGCTGGAGGAAGCCGGCTTCGATCCGGCCAACCCGGTGATCGCGCAGCTCGCCGAACTCGCGGTCGAGGTGATCGGCTTTCCTCGGCATCTGTCGCAGCACTCGGGCGGCTTCGTCATCGCGCGCGAGCGGCTCGACCGGCTCGTGCCGATCGAGAACGCGGCGATGGACGAGCGCACGGTGATCCAGTGGGACAAGGACGATCTCGACGCGCTCGGTCTCTTGAAGATCGACGTGCTGGCGCTCGGCATGCTCTCCTGCGTGCGGCGTGCGCTCGATCACCTGAACCACTTCTATGGGAGTTCAAAGTCCAGCCGGCGCTGGCAGCTGCAGGACATTCCATCCGAATGCCCCAAGGTCTACGACATGCTGTGCCAGGGCGATTCGCTCGGCGTGTTCCAGGTCGAAAGCCGCGCGCAGATGAACATGCTGCCGCGCCTCGCCCCGCGCTGCTTCTACGATCTCGTCATCGAGACCGCGATCGTTAGGCCGGGGCCGATCCAGGGCGGCATGGTGCATCCGTACCTGCGGCGGCGGCAGAAGCTCGAGGCCGTGACCTATCCGTCGGAGGCGGTGCGCGCAGTGCTCGAACGCACGATGGGCGTCTCGATCTTCCAGGAACAGGTGATGCAGCTCGCCGTCGTCGCGGCCGGGTTCACACCGGGCGAGGCCGACAAGCTGCGCCGCGCGATGGCCGCATGGAAGCGCAAGGGCGGCATCGGGCCGTTCCGCGACAAGTTGATCAGCGGCATGCTGGCGCGCGGCTACACCGCCGAGTACGCCGAGCAGATCTACAAGCAGATCCAGGGCTTCGGCGAATACGGTTTTCCGGAAAGCCACGCGGCGAGCTTCGCGCTGCTGGTGTACGTATCGAGCTGGCTCAAGTGCCACGAGCCGGCGGCGTTCTGCGCCGCGCTGCTCGACTCGCAGCCGCTGGGGTTCTATGCACCGGCGCAGATCGTGCGCGATGCGATGAACCACGGGGTCGAAATTCGACCGATCGATGCCACCGTGAGCGACTGGCACTGCACGCTCGAGGAGTCGCGCGCCGACGCCACTAAACCGGCGGTACCTGCCGTACGACTGGGACTCGAACTCGTCGCCGGCTTCAACGAAGCGGCCGGCGAACGCATCATGGCTGCACGGCGCGACGCGCCCTTTACAGATGCCGAGGACCTCGCACGCCGTGCGCAGCTCAATCGCGGCGAGATCAGCGCACTCGCCAGGGCCGATGCGCTGGCCACGCTGACCGGCCACCGCCGCCGTGCGCTCTGGACCACGCTCGGCGTCGATGCCGACGCGCCGCGCACCGCGCCGCTCGCGTCGCGCTCGCGCCGCGAGGCGCCGGTCGACCTGCTGCCGCCGACCGAGGGCCAGGACATCGTCGCCGACTATCACCACACGGCGCTGACGCTGCGGCGGCACCCGCTGGCGCTGCTGCGCGAGCGCTTCAACGCGAAGGGCTATCTCACGGCCGCCGGCATCGGCGCCGCGCGCGACCAGCAGCGCGTGCGCACGACCGGCATCGTCACCTGCCGGCAGCGCCCGAGCACCGCGAGCGGCGTCACGTTCGTCACGATCGAAGACGAGACCGGCACCGTCAACGTGGTGGTATGGAACACGACCGGCGAGAAATACCGGCGCGCGCTGCTCCATTCGACACTGATGACCGTCTACGGCCACGTCGAGCGCGTCACGAGCGGCGTCGCCCCGATCGTGCACCTGATCGCCTCACGGCTGGAGGATCACTCGCCGCTGCTCGGCGCGCTCACGCTGCCGAGCCGGGACTTTCACTGACTGCAGGCCGACGCTCTCGGCCTGCGCGTACCACGCTGCGGCAGGGGTTGAAGCCGATCGCATACGCAAGGTCCGCCGGCCGCTCGACATCCCACAGCACAAAGTCCGCCGCCTTCCCGGCCTCGAGCGTGCCGACGTCGGCCTGCAAGCCGAGGGCTCGCGCCGCAACAGCCGTGGTGCCCGCCAGCGCTTCCAGCGGCGTCAGGCGGAACAGCGTGCAGGCCATGTTCATCGCCAGCAGCAGAGACGTCAGCGGCGACGTTCCGGGATTGCAGTCGGTGGCCACCGCCATTTGCACGCCCGCCGCGCGCAACGCATCGACCGGCGGCACGCGGGTCTCGCGCAGCACATAGAACGCGCCGGGCAGCAGCACGGCCACCGTGCCGGAATTGCGCATCGCCGCGATACCCTCTTGCGAAAGGTACTCGAGATGATCGGCCGACGCTCCGCCGTAGCGCGCCACGAGCGTCGCACCGCCCTGGTCCGACAGCTGCTCCGCGTGCAGCTTGACCGGAATGTCCAGCTTCGCCGCCGCTCGAAAAACGCGCTCCGTCTGCGCGGGCGTGAAGCCGATCGACTCGCAGAACGCATCCACCGCGTCGACCAGACCTTCGCCGACCAGCACCGGCAGCATGCGATCGCAGACCTCGTCGATATAGTCGTCGGCCCGGCCTGCGAACTCCGGTGGCACGGCGTGCGCCCCGAGTAATGTCGTGCGTACACTGACCGGCAGCTCGTGCCCTATGCGGCGCGCCACGCGCAAGAGCTTCCGTTCGGTCGCAAGATCGAGCCCGTAGCCGGACTTGATCTCGAGCGTGGTGACTCCCTCGGCCAGCAGTGCCCGCACACGAGGCACGCTCGCGCGGAACAGCTCGTCTTCCGACGCCGACCGTGTCGCACGTACGGTCGAGACGATGCCGCCGCCGCGCTGCGCGATCTCGGCGTAAGTCGCTCCGTTCAGCCGCGCCTCGAACTCGTCGCTGCGGTTGCCGGCGTAGACGATGTGAGTGTGGCAATCGATCAGGCCGGGAGTGATCCACGCCCCGCCTCCATCGATGATCCGATCCGCCTGCAGTTCAGCCGGCCGATCCGCACGCCGCCCCAGCCAGACGATCCTTCCCGCGCGCACAACCAGGGCTGCATCGCGGATCTCGCCGTACCCGCGTGTCGATCCCGTGATCGATCCTGTTTCGGCCATCGTCGCCAGATGGACACCGGTCCACAGGCTATCGCAGTGCACGCACGACTCCGTTGGCAATCCGGGCGGCGATGCGCGCGGCCACCGCGGCGGTCCGGCCGTCGGCGTCGAAGCGTGGGTTCATCTCCGCGATGTCCGCCAGCCGCACCTTGCCGCTCGCGCAGACGACGTCGATCAGGGGCTCCAGCACATCGAGCGCGACGCCGCGCGGCGCGGGTGAACTGACGCCCGGTGCCACCGCGGCCGGCAGTACATCGAGGCAGACAGTCAGGTAGACATCGTCGACGTCCGCAATGAACGCCGTCAGCGCAGTGCTGCCACCGGCTGCGTCGAGAGTCTCGTCCAGTTGAATCCACACGCCCAGTTCTCGCGCGCGCTCGAAGAGCGCTTCGGTGTTCGAGTAGCGGCTGACGCCGAAGCACGCATACCGGAACTCCCAGCCGCGCGCCACGCAGTCCTGCGCGATCTGCAGGAACGGCGTGCCGGACGTGGCGCGGGTGTCGCGCCGCAGGTCGAAGTGCGCGTCGAGGTTGACGATGCCGACGCGCGGCGCGCCTTCGGTCATCGCAAGGTGCGTGGCGAGTCCCGTGAACGACCCCCAGGCCATCTCGTGGCCGCCACCGAGGATCAGCGGAAACCGCCCGGCGTCGAGTTGCTGCACCACCAGGGCCGCGAGCGCCTGCTGCGCCGATTCAAGCTCATCGCCCGCGCAGCGGATGTCGCCGCCGTCCGCGAGTTGTGCGCACTCATGGACCGGCATGTTGCGCAACGCACGCCGGATCGCGAGTGGGCCTTCGGCGGCGCCCACGCGGCCGTGATTGCGCGCAACCCCTGCGTCGCAGGCGAAGCCGAGCAGCACCGTCGTTCCGGGTGCGGCGCGCTCCGCGTGCGATTGCATCACCTGATGCCAGCGGCGCGCGCGAGGACCTTCGGCGTCGTCGACGCGGCCCTGCCACACGGACATGTCAGGCGTGGTCACGCGACGGAGGCAAACAGATCGCGGCAGCCGGCGCTGAGCGCTCCCGCGGCCACCAACTCCGTGGCGGCCGCGATGTCAGGCGCGAGAATGCGATCGACCTCGTAGAACGGCACGCGCTCGCGCAAGCCCCGATGCACGGCGGCCAGGCGCGGCGAGGTGGCGAGCGGCCGATGAAAGTCTATGCCCTGCGCGGCAGCCAGCAGCTCGATGCCGACGATCGTTGCCGTGTTGACTGCCATCTCGTGCAGCCGACGCGCCGCGAAGGTCGCCATGCTGACGTGATCCTCCTGGTTGGCCGAAGTCGGCAGGCTATCCACACTCGCCGGATGCGCGAGCGACTTGTTCTCCGAAGCGAGCGCCGCGGCGGTCACGTGCGCGATCATGAAGCCCGAATTCACGCCGGGGTCGCGCACGAGGAAGGGCGGCAGTCCCGACAGCGTCGCGTCGATCAGGAGTGCAATGCGACGCTCCGACAATGCACCGACCTCGGCGATCGCCAGCGCCAGCGTGTCGGCGGCGAAGGCCACCGGCTCGGCGTGGAAGTTGCCGCCCGACAGGACTTCGTCGGCCGCGTTGGCGTCGCGCCGCGCAAACACCAGCGGGTTGTCGGTGACCGCGTTGGCTTCAGTCAGCAACGTGCGCGCGGCCTGCGCGATCAGATCGCGGCACGCGCCCATCACCTGCGGCTGACAGCGCAGGCTGTACGGATCCTGCACGCGATCGTCGTTGACCAGATGCGAGGCGCGGATCGCGCTGCCGGCCAGCAACTCACGGTACGCCTGCGCCGTTGCGATCTGGCCCGCATGCCCGCGCAGTTCGTGCAAGCGCGGGTCGAACGGCGCGTCGCTGCCCTTGGCGGCATCGATCGCCATGGCGCCGACCACGACCGCGGCCTCGAACACGCGTTCGGCCATGAACAGGCCGTGCAGCGCCAGCGCGGTGGAAATCTGCGTGCCGTTGATCAGCGCCAGTCCTTCCTTTGCGCCGAGCACGACCGGCACGATGCCGGCGGCGGCCAGTGCCGTGCGCGCAGGCTGGAGCATGCCGTTGATGCGCACTTCGCCCTCGCCCAGCAGCGCCAGCGTCAGGTGCGACAGCGGCGCAAGGTCGCCCGAGGCCCCGACCGAGCCCTTGGACGGGATGCACGGCACGATGCCGGCGTTGACGAGCGCGATCAGCGCTTCGACGACCAGCGGCCGCACGCCGGAGTGGCCGCGCGCGAGGCTGGCGATCTTCATGACCAGCGCCAGCCGCACGACGGCGTCAGCGAGCAGCTCACCCGTGCCGACCGAATGCGACAGGATGAGATTGCGCTGCAACTGCTGCAGTTCCGCGTCCGGGATGCGCTTCTTCGCCAGCAGTCCGAAGCCGGTGTTGACGCCGTAGGCCGCATGGCCGCGTGCGACGATGCGCCCCACCGCCTGCGACGAATTTTCGATCGCCGTCCAGGCGCCGGCGGCGAGCGACACGGTCAGCGGCTGCTGCCACACGCGGCGCAGGTCCGCGAGTTGAAGCCGACCCGGTTCAATCACCCACGCAGCGGCCACGCGCTTGCCCTCCTCAATTCTTCACCATGGGCAGCTTCAGTCCATTCCGCTGCGCGCAGGCGATCGCGGCCGTATAGCCTGCATCGGCGTGGCGCATTACTCCCGAGCCCGAATCATTGACCAGCACCCGCGCGAGGCGCCGCGCGGCGGCGTCCGTCCCATCGGCAACGATGACAACGCCGGAGTGCTGCGAGTAACCCATGCCGACACCGCCGCCATGGTGCAGCGACACCCACGTCGCACCGCCCGCGGTATTCAGCAACGCATTGAGCAGCGGCCAGTCGGACACGGCATCGCTGCCGTCCATCATCGCTTCGGTTTCACGGTTCGGACTCGCGACCGAGCCGGTGTCGAGGTGGTCGCGGCCGATGACGATCGGTGCCTTCAGCTCTCCCGTGTGCACCATCTCGTTGAACGCGAGCCCGGCGAGATGACGCTCGCCGAGCCCGAGCCAGCAGATGCGTGCCGGCAACCCCTGGAACGCGATGCGTTCACGCGCCATGTCGAGCCAGCGATGCACGTGCGTGTTCGCGGGGAACAACTGCTTGATCTTCGCGTCGGTCCGGTAGATGTCCTCCGGGTCGCCGGACAGCGCGACCCAGCGGAACGGTCCCTTGCCTTCGCAAAAAAGCGGACGGATGTACGCGGGCACAAAGCCCGGGAAGTCGAACGCATTCTTCACGCCCTGGTCAAGCGCGACCTGGCGGATGTTGTTGCCGTAGTCGACGACCTTCGCACCCAGCGCCTGGAAATCGAGCATCGCCTGCACATGCTTCGCGCACGAAGCGGCCGCCTCCGCGGCCAGTTCGGCATGCTGCGCCGGATCGGCTTGCGCGGCCTGCCAGCGCTCCACGCTCCAGCCGGCCGGCAGGTACCCATGGACGAGGTCGTGCGCCGAGGTCTGGTCGGTGACAAGGTCGGGCATCAGGCCGCCCGCGCGGGCGCGCCGCACCAGTTCGGGCAGGACTTCGGCCGCATTGCCGAGCAGACCAATGGAGACCGCCTCCTTGCGCGCGCAGTACTGCTTGACGAGAGCGAGCGCGTCGTCGAGGTCGCGCGCCTGCCTGTCGAGATAGCGCGTGCGCAGGCGGAAGTCGAGGCGCGATTGCTGGCACTCGATGTTCAGCGACACGGCCCCGGCCAGTGTGGCGGCCAGGGGCTGCGCGCCCCCCATGCCGCCGAGGCCCGCGGTCAGGATCCAGCGCCCGCCCCAGCCTCCACCTTCAGCCCCGCCGAAGTGCTGCCGCCCGGCCTCGCCAAAAGTCTCGTAGGTGCCCTGCACGATGCCCTGGCTGCCGATGTAGATCCACGAACCGGCCGTCATCTGCCCGTACATCATCAGGCCCTTGCGATCGAGTTCGCTGAAGTGCTCCCACGTGGCCCACTTCGGCACCAGGTTCGAGTTCGCGATCAGTACGCGTGGCGCGTCGGCGTGCGTCTTGAACACCCCGACCGGCTTGCCTGACTGCACCAGCAGTGACTCGTCGTCGTCCAGTTCGCGCAGCGTCGCCAGGATCGTGTCGAAGCACGCCCAGTCGCGCGCCGCACGGCCGATGCCGCCGTACACGACGAGCCGCTTCGGGTCTTCCGCAACCTCCGGATCGAGGTTGTTCTGCAGCATGCGGTAGGCGGCTTCGGTGAGCCAGCTCTTGCACGAGAGTGCCGGGCCGCGCGGCGCGCGGATTTCGCGCCGCTCGTCGTAGCGTGGATCGGCCGCCATCCGTGATTGTTCAGACGGAGCATTCATCGCTGTCCCCTCCCTCGGCATCAGTCCGGAATCGCAGCGCCATCCGGCCCGATGAATAGTCTCGCACGGATAGACCGGCCGCAGGCTGCACGCGCGCCTGCGCCCGGGAGGTCAACGAAGCTTCGTAGGCAGGTCAGCCGTTGCCGCGAGTCACGGCCCCGGCGCTATTTCAAGGCGCCGTTGGCAGTCCCTGCGCGACCCACTCTGGCATGCCGCCGCGCAGCCAGTACACGCGCGTATAGCCGGCATCGCGGGCGGCCTTGGAGGCCTTGAAGGACTTCCAGCACTCCGCACCGTTGCAGAAGAAGACCAGCGCGTCGCTCTTGTTCAGGCTGGCGAGGCCGATGAACTGGTCCTTCTTGGCGTCGTAGTCAATTTCCTTCAGGCTCTTCTCGACGTAGGGAAGATTCACCGCGCCGCGTGCATGCCGCGTTGCGTATTCCTTTTCGGTGCGGACATCGATCAGCTTGGCGCCTTTTTCAGAGAGTTCGTAGGCCTCACGGGCACCGATACGCTGCACGCCAGTGAGCTCCGCCGGCGTGAAGATCCCCAGGCTCGCCACATACTCGTAGGGCGCTGCATCGCTCGTCGGCCGCATGCGCGGCACGCCGGGGATGACGAAGTCCGGCGAGGTCACCCACTGCACGACCGCCGTCTTCACATTGGCCGGGAGCGACTTCTTGACGACGACCGAGAGCCCGCCCGGCATCGACTGGGATACCGCCAGCACCTGGCCCGGCGTCTTCTGCGACTTGCTCCACTCGAGCCACTCGCTTTCGAGAGCGACGGTGGCTTCGGCGCCGCCACCCGCCACGGTGAGCAGGCCGGCACCGCTGGTCTGGCCGTAGGTCACGGCCTTCAGGGACCGGGTTGTCAGGCCCTCCTGCGCGAGCAGGCCGCGTGCCACGTAGCTGCGCAGCGAGTCCTGCTGGGGAAAGTAGGCGCGGCGGCCCTTGAGGTCGGCCAGCGACTTCATGTCACCGCGCCCGACCAGCACGTACTTCGAGACCGTACCGGTCGATGCGACGAGTTCATAGCCGTGGATCAGTGCCGACGCGGCCACGTGCGGTGGCGCAATGATGATGTCGTTCTCGCCGGTCCGCGTGGAGCGCATGGCGTCGGTGAGATCACGCTGCGGCAGGATGACGGCTCGCGCACCCGCCAGCTTGCCCAGGCCGGTATTCGCCACGGCCATCGTCAGGAAATCGCTCGACAGGTCCGACGAATCCAGTACGACCACGGCACGCAAGGTGCCGGTGGCGGCCGCCGGCGCGGGAGCCTGGGCAAACGCCGGAACGATCATTGCGCAGGCAAGCGCGATTCCCGACAGATGACGATTCAAGCGAACGTTCATGTCCATCCTCCCTGGCCAACCTTCCCGCGTGCCCGCCGGGCCATCCGCGGGGAGTCAGAGTGTCCCGTCAAAGTGGCCTCGACTGCGCCCCGAAATGTGCCCCGAAACGACCCGACTTTTGAATCGCGCAGACGCGCGTCATGGGCCTCGGCCCACGCGGGACTCCGCGGCGACTCCCTGATCCCCGTTCGCCCCCGGCGCCAGCAGGGGGATGTCAGGCCCCCAGTTCAAGGACCACGCGCCGGGTTCGGGCACTCTTCTTCTCGATCTTGGCAACCCGCATGTCGCCGATCTCCGCGGTGTTCCTCACGTGCGTGCCCCCGCACGGCTGCAGGTCGACGTCGTGCACGCGCAGCAGCCGCACGCGCCCGAATCCGAGCGGGGGACTGACGCTCATCGATTTCACGAGTTGCGGATTGGCGAGCATCTCGTCGTCGGTGATCCACTCGCAGCTGACGGCATGCCCGGCTGCGATCAGCCGATCGAGTCCGGCCTGCACCTCGGCCTTGTCGAGCAGGTCGGTCATCGCAAAGTCGAGGCGCGCATAGTCGCTGGTGATGCTGCAGCCATCGACCAGTTGCTTCACCACCGCGCACAGCAGATGCGTGGCGGTATGAAAGCGCATGTGGCGGTAGCGCCGCTCCCAGTCGATTTCCGCGTGCACCGCACTGCCGACACGAAGCTGACCCTGCCAGTCGCTCGCCGGATCGAGCAGATGAACCGCGTCATCGGGCGTGGCATCCGCGCGCTTGCTCTTGCGCGTATCGGTGACGCGCAGGCGTGCACCGCTCGGCGTGACGAGCCAGCCGGTGTCGCCGGCCTGTCCGCCGCCCAGCGGATAGAACACCGTGCGATCGAGTTCCACGCCCCCTTCCGTGACCACGGTGACCCTGGCGTCGCAGGAGCGCAGGTAGGCGTCGGCGCGGAACAGCGCTTCCGTCGGCATCTCAATTCGCGCTGCGCGCCGCGGCGAACGCCGACTTGCGCCGTCGCACGCCAGCCGGGCGTGCCGCGGGCTCGCCCGCCGACGCGGCATCGCTCTCAGCAACCGCTGCCGCGTCGGGCGGCGCCACACTGCCCTCCCCTGGCGGCGTCGCCCGGGCACCCGCCGCCTTGCGCCGCGTCCGGCCCCTGCGCGGTGCGCGCTCTGGCGCCGCGATCGACGGAAAGAGCCAGCTCTCGGCGCTGTCCGCATCGACGGCGCCTTCCCACGGCAGCATGCAAAGGGTCAGGACGAGCTTCTCGAATTCGGGTTCGAAGCGATCGATGATGCGCTGCGGGTCGTCGCACAGGCGCTTGTCGGCAATCAGGCCGAACTGCACCCCGCCCGCATACGACAGGATCGAGACGCCAATGCCGATATTGCCCGACTGCGGCACCCAGAACATCATGCGCCGGACCTGTGCGCCGGCCATGTAGAGCGGCTGCTCCGGGCCGGGAACGTTGGTCATTACGGCAGTGGCCTTTTTCGCCAGGAAGTCGAGCGCCTGCTTCTGTAGCGCGCGCGGCACCAGCCCCGCGGCGCCAAGGATGCCCATCGTGAGCACGGCGGTGTAGCTCTGCTTCAGCTGATCCATGCGGCGCCGCACCTCGTAGACGCGCGCGATCGGGTTGGCCATCCCGACCGGCAGCAGCAGCGGCACGAGGCCAAACTTGTTGCCAAGCTCCTTCCACTTGCGGGGGTCGCGCAGGTTGACCGGAACCATGGCCCGTAGCTCGATGCCGTCGACCTCTTCGCCCTGCTGCTCGAGGTACGACCGGATGGCTCCGGCAACCGAGGCGAGCAGTACGTCGTTGACGGAGCAGCCGAGCGCCTTGCATACGGCTTTGACGTCAGCGAGCGCGAGCGGCTCGTTCCAGGCCACGACCTTCGATCCCGAAGGCACGCCCTTGAGACTGGTGACCGCGTCGTTTTCCATCAGGGCGATGCCCGCCAGATCCTTCGCGACCTGCGCCGCAAGTCGCGCTGCATCACCGGCCGCTTCGCCGACCGAGTCCGGGTGCTCCAGCAGCGCGGCCGAAGCATGCAATGCCCGGACCGCTGCGTCGCTGGTCGAGTCGATCGCCTTCACGGTCGCCTCAGTAAAGGGGCGCAGCAGTGCGTCCCAGGCTCCTGCCGAGCGGGTTGCCTTCATGCGCACGGCGGCCGGTTCGGTCCCGCCCTCGGCCGGATCGTCGGATGTCAGAGCCAGCAGCACTCCGATCAGCGCGATGCCATCGGCGATGCAGTGGTGGATACGGATGATGAGCGCCTGGCCGCCGTTGTAGTTGTCGACGAGGTGCATTTGCCAGAGCGGCCTGCTCGCATCCAGCGCGGTGGAAGCGAGGCGTCCGACCAGCCGCTTGAGATCTGCGGAACTGCCCGCGCCCGGCAACGCTGTGCGCGCGAGGTGGAGGTCGAGATCGAAGTTGTCGTCGACTTCCCAGGAGTAGCCGGTCGCGTCCTGCACGACACAGCTGCGGAAGCGGTCGTGCTGCAGCAGCCTTTCCTCGACCAGGCGCCGCAGGCGGTCGTAATCGACCTTGCCTTCGAATTCGTAGACGCCGACGATCAACATCAGATTCGCCTGCGAGTCCATCCGCAGCCACGCCGTGTCCACGGACGACATCCGCTCGCGCTTTCCCATGCTGTCTCCCGTACGCGCCCGTGCGGCTCGGTGGATGCCGCTCGCCCCCTGGGGTCGCTGGCAATGATACGACGCGCTATCCTGACAGGCGCGGATCGGTTCCGGCCGGTACCACCGTGAAGCCCGTAGTCACAACATCAGAAAAGAGGAGACATCGTGAGCGACCTGAAAGCGAAATTCGAGAAGGCCGTCGCCGATTCGAAAAACCTTCCCGAACGCCCCGACAACCAGACGCTGCTGAAGCTCTACGCCCTGTTCAAGCAGGCGTCGAGCGGCGATGTCGAAGGCAAGCGGCCCGGGTTCACCGACATGGTCGGGCGAGCCAAGTGGGATGCGTGGAACGAGATGAAGGGTACCGGCAGCGAAGACGCGATGAAGCAGTACATCGCGCTGATCGAAGACCTCAAGGGCTGACCGCCCAGAGCCGGGACACGGCCCGGTTCGGGCACTGCGCCGCTCGTGAATCCCCGGCCGGGCTCACGCAGACCGTTTGCGGGCGGTCTTCTTGACGGTCTTTGGCGCCCCCTTCTTGACCCCGGCGTCCGTCCCGGCCCGGTCCTTCGACGGAGCGTGCGGTTTGGCCGAACGGTGTTCGGCGTGCGCCTTGGCGAGCAGCGTGTCGAAGTTGTGCTCGATGTGCTCGACGAATTTGGCCTTGAAGGCCTTCAGCAAAAACCCCAGCGTGACCTCGAGGTGTATCTCGGTCGACGAGACGTTCATCTCGCCCTGCACACCACTGCGACGGAAGTGCAGCGCATTGCCGGCCCAGTGACTGACGAGGTCATACTCGCTCGCGAGGTCGTCCGCCGCCTTCTGGACCAGTTCCCGCGCCTGCGCCATCGGCAGCGAGTGGTACTTGATCATCTTGATGTCCGCCATCTTGCCTCCTGATTTCAGCGGCGTCGATTCTGCAGCACTTCGGGGTTGACGAGCGACGGCGGCACCTGCCCCGCCAGCGCGGCGCGCAGGTTGGACATCGCGAGATGCGCCATCGCCGTTCGCGTCGCGCGCGTACTTGACGCAATGTGCGGCGTCAAAACGACATTCTCCAGCTCCAGCAGACCAGGATGCAGCGCCGGCTCGTTCTCGAAGACATCGAGTCCCGCGGCCGCGATGAGCCCGTTCCGCAAGGCAGCCACCAGCGCCCGGTCGTCGACGACACCACCGCGCGCGATGTTGACCAGCACCGCCGTCGGCTTCATCTGCGCCAGTGCGGCGGCATCGATCAGGTGATGCACCTCCGGCGAGTACGGCACGACCAGCACCAGGTGATCGCTTTCCCGCAGCAGATCGGGCAGAGCGACATGGCGCGCCCCACCCTCCAGGTTCGCAGGCAGCCGCGTCCGGTTGTGATAGATCACTGGCATCGAGAAGCCGGTCGCGCGCCGCGCGATCGCACGACCGATGCGCCCCATGCCAAGGATGCCGAGAGTCGTGCCGCCGACCTCGGCACCCGTGAACATCTCGAAGGTCCAGCGCTTCCACAGGCCTGCGCGCAGCCAGCGTTCGGACTCGCCGACTCGCCGTGCGGCCGCGAGCAGCAGGGCCCACGCATGATCGGCCGTCGCCTCGTTCAGGACATCGGGCGTGTTGGTCGCAAGCACCCCATGCCGGGTGCACGCCGCCAGGTCAAGGTTGTTGATGCCGACGGCAATGTTGGCGACCACCTTCAGGCGGGGGCACTGCGCCAGCAGCGCCTCGTCGACACGATCGCCCGCCGTCAGCAACGCGCCATCCGCATCGCCCAGCGCGGCAGCCAGCTCGGCGGCATTCCACCCGATGTCGTCCTGATTGGCGCGAACGTCGAATTCCCGCTGCAGTTCGGCGATCAGCGCAGGAAAGATGCGGCGCGAAACGACGACGCGTGGCACGGAGTGGTTCCTTCCTACTTGACTTGCTGGATCGCGGGGGGAGCCGCGACGCTGCCACGCGGCGTCGACCCGGGATGAAATCCGATCAGCGCCAGCATGACGAAATAGCCGATGACATAGGCCAGTGCCACATGCCACCCGTGCCGCAGCCACTGCCCGACCGAGCGTGCCTGGGCAAACATGTTGGAGATGGCGACACCCGCCGAGGAGCCGAACCAGATCATCGAGCCGCCAAAGCCGACCGCGTAGGCGAGGAAGCCCCAGTCGTAGCCGCCCTGCTTGATTGCCAGCGCGGTCAGCGGAATGTTGTCGAACACCGCCGACACGAAACCCAGGCCGAGTGCGGTCTGCCAGGACGCCGCCGGAAGCTTTTCGACCGGCATCATCGAGGCCGCGAGCACCAGCGAGATCAGGAAGATCGTGCCCCGCAGCGACAGCGGGATCAGCCTCCAGTCGGGGCGGCGCACGTGCCCGCCGATGAAGATCGCCATCCAGACCGCAGTCCCGATGAACGGAAAGCTGTCGGCAATCTCGTTCCAGCGCAGGTTGACGAGCACATTAACGCCGACCGCTGCGGCCAGAATGAAGCCGACGACCGCGAGGGACCAGCCATCGATTCGGACGTTGACCTCCGCTTCGCGCTGGATCGGATGGAAGGCGTGCTGCTGCCGCGCCGCGATGACACCGAAGATCAGCAGGGCCACACCGGCAGCGATATACGCCTCGAACACTTCCTTCGGCGAAATGCCGGAGATCCACATCATCGTCGTCGTCGTGTCCCCGACCACGCTGCCGGCGCCGCCGGCATTCGACGCCGCCACGATCGCGGCGAGATAGCCGATGTGCACTTTCCCGCGGAACACCGTCGCGGCGACCGCACCGCCAATCATCGCGGCGGCGATGTTGTCGAGGAACCCCGACAGCACGAAGACCAGGACAAGCAGTACGAAGCCACCCTTCCAGTCGTTCGGGAGGTACTTGGGCAGGATCGCCGGCACTCGGCTTTCTTCAAAGTAGCGCGCCAGCAGGCCGAACCCCAGCAACAGCATGGCGAGGTTGGTCAGGATGACCCACTCGTGCCCGAGGTGGGCGAAGAATCCCGCAACGCCCGCTCCGGTCCGGAACGGCGAGAACACGATCTTATAGAGCGCGATCACCGCGGCGCCGGTGATCGCGATCGGCATCGTGTGGTGGTGGAACAGGGCCACGGCGAGAAGCGTGGTCGCGAAAAACACGAACTCCACCGGAATGCCGGCCACCGTGGGGCCGGCAAATTCGCCGCCCGCCGCGAGCGCCAGCGACGGCGCGATCAGCAGCGTGACGGCAGCCACGGCGCGCGCCGCATGCTGCATGACTGTCTCCCTGACTCTGTTCTAGTTCTTAGGCGGACGTTACGACAATGATGTGGACGCGGTACGGCCCATGCGCTCCCAGCACGATTGTCTGCTCGATGTCGCCGGTGCGCGAAGGTCCCGACACCATGTTCACGGCCCGCGGCATCATCTGCTGCGCCCCGCCATTTTCGCGACGCATCAGTTCAAACGCTTCTTCCATCGTCGCGACGACGCGGCTCGCCGCAACCAGCGCGACATGGGTCTCGGGCAGCAGATGCGTCGATGCCGGCGAATCGGCGCCGGACAGCAGCACCAGCGTCCCGGTCTCTGCAATCGCGCAGTAGCACCCGGTGATGCCGACGACATCGGCGCCTTGCGATTCGTCGCGCCGCGGGGGCCGGAACTCCACCGCGAGGTTCGCCGCCTCCCAGGGCAGCTCCCGCAGCAAGGGCCACACGACCGCCCGGGCCGCCACACCCTGGGCCGCCAGGTACCGCGCGACCGCGGCCGGCGCATCGCTCATCGCGCCGACCGGCTCCACGGTGCTTGCCATGCGTTCGGCCATCGCGGTGAACTGTGCGAGCAGATTCGCATAGGGCGCAGGAAGCGGCCCCGGGGGATGGGCGGCGAGGTAGTCGTCCGCGGCTGTGCGATCGTGGGCGGTCGGCGCCTCGCGCTTCTGGGCGGTGCGGATCCGCCGCAGGATCTCGGCGCGCGCCTTCGACGTGTCGAAGCTCATCGGGTGGCCTTTCGCATGAACGCGTCGATACGCGCCACGCCCTGCTCGATCGCTGACTCGCTGGTCGCGTAGGAAAACCGGATGTGCTGGCCTTCGCCCTCGATGCGCGGTCCAAAGTGAATGTCGGCCAGCACCGCCACCCCGGCCTCGAGCAGCAGCCGGCGACGCAGTTCCTCGGAATCACGCGCGCCGATCAGGGCACAGGCCTGGGTGACGTTGGGCCAGGCATAGAAGGCGCCGCCCGGCGTTGCGCAGCGAAAGCCCGGCACCGCGTTGAGCAGGCGCACGATCAGGTCGCGACGGGCGTGAAAGCGCTCCTTCATCACCTCGGCGTCGCCCTGCGGCCCGGTCAGGGCCTGCAACGCGGCCCACTGGCTGATCTGCGACGCACACGACTCGGTGTTTGTGATCCAGCGCGTGAACACCGGCGCAAGCGCCTTGTTCGCGGTGAAGCCGATGCGCCAGCCGGTCATCGCGTAGGTCTTGCTCGCGCCGTCGGAAATGATCGTGCGTTCGCGCATGCCGGCCAGCGCCGCGATCGAAACGAATTCGCCGTCGTAGACCAGTTTGCTGTAGATCTCGTCGGCATAGACCCAGACGTCGGGATGGCGCCGCAGCACCGCGGCAATGGCCTCGAGATCTGCCCGCGTCAGGAGCCCCCCCGTGGGGTTGTGCGGTGTGTTGAGGATCAGCAGCCGCGTCTTCGGGCCGATGCGCGCCTCCAGCGCCGCCGGGTCGAACGCGAAGCCGCGTGCCTCGGCAAGCGGCAACGTGACCGGAACCGCGCCATTGGCGACGATCTGGGATTCGTAGATCGGGAACCCGGGCACGGGGTAGATGACCTCGTCGCCGGCGCCGTAGTCCGTCACGGACGCAATCGTGTAGCCGATGAAAGGCTTTGCCCCGGCGCCGACGACAACTTCGTCGGGTTCGATGGCCAGGCCGCGCAGCTTGCCCATGGACTCGGCGGCCGCCGCGCGCAGCTCATCGATGCCGGCCGACGGCGTGTAGCCGTGCCGGCCGCTGCGCACTGCCTCGACCGCCGCGTCCTGCACGTGCACCGGTGTCGGGAAGTCCGGCTGACCGATGCAGAACGAAACGATGTCGGCACCTTCGCGGATCAGCCGGTTGACTTCGGCCAGCACGACGAAGGCGTTCTCGGTGCCGAGAGCTTCGGCGCGACGACTGAGCTTGGGCATGGCGGGCGATTATAGGTTCGCGACTGCGCCCGCGGCGATACTTTCACGCCACGTCCGGACACAGGCGCGCGCCAGGGCCGCCGTGGAGTCGATGCAGTGCGCGCGCAGCGGCGATGCGATCGCGTCGAGCGCCACCGGCAACTCGGTGCAGGCCAGTATCACGCAGGACGCTCCCCGCTCTCGCAGAGCAGCGATGACCGGCGTGAGCCGTCGGCCTGCGTCGGCCGCCGCATTGCGCTTGACGGCATCGATGGCGGGCTGGACGGCACCCGCGAACTGCTCTGCATCCGGCCTGAGCCACTCGATGCCGCGGTCGAACCGCCCCTCGTAGATCCTAGCCGCCAGCGTCGCCGCAGTCGCGATGATGCCGATCCGGTGCGCGTCCGGTGGCAGCTCGGCGCCGACCGCATCCGCGATGTGCGGAAACGGTACCCGTGCGTCGGCCGCGAGTTCGTCGTACCAGTGATGCGCGGTATTGCACGGCATGGCGAGCATCGTGGCGCCGGCCGCCAGCAGGCGGTCGCGCGCCGCACGCAGCGCCGGCAGCGGCGACTCGCCGCCGCTCAGGATGGCGGCCGGCCGCGAAGGCAGCTGAGGCACGGAATGGATCAGCGTCGGGATGTTGTCCTCGTCCCGTTTGGCGCCCGTCGCGAGGATCAGCTTGCCGAAGAAGTCCGCCGTCGCCAGCGGGCCCATGCCGCCGATGACACCGAGCATCAGGCGAGTCCGAGCCGCGGCCCGAAGGCGTGCACATAGCCGAACAGGCCCACGGCACCGCCCGTATGCAGGAAGACGATGTTCTGCGCCGGCGCGAACTGGCCCTTGCGGATCAGGTCGATCAGGCCGGCCATCGCCTTGCCCGAGTAGACCGGATCGAGCAGGATGCCTTCGGTGCGCGCGACCAGTTCGAGCGCTTCGAACATGCCGTCGGTGGGCACGCCGTAGCCGCCGCCCACGTAGTCCGAATTGGCAAGGACGCGCTCACGGGCCACCGCACCCGGCACCCCGAGCAGATCCGCCGTGCGTTCGGCAAGCGCGAACACCTTCTCCTCCTGCACGGGTTTCGGCGCCCGCACGCAGATGCCCAGCACCGGGATGCCGCTGCGGCAGCCTTCGAGCCCGGCCAGCAGCCCGGCCTGCGTGCCCGTGCTCCCCGTCGCGGTCACCAGTAGGTCGATGTCGAGGCCACAGCCATTGGCCTGGTCGACGAGTTCGAGCGCCGAGGTGACATAACCAAGTGCCCCCACCGGATTCGAGCCACCCCCCGGTATGACATACGGTCGCTTGCCGAGCGAGCGCACTTCCTCGGCACGGCGGGCCATCGCAGCGTCCATGTCGGTGCCGCCGGGCACGTGGTGCAGCGCACCGCCGAGCAGCCGATCGAGCAGCACGTTGCCTGAGAGCCGATAGATCGCGATGTACTCCGCAGTCATCAACCTGCCGGTCCGCGGATACGGGCCCAAACGACCGGCCTGCGTCCCGGTAAAACGGTGCCTGACCGAAACCTTGTCACCATCGGCCACGATGTCTTCGATAGTCTCGCGCGCGTCGGGGAATGTCGCGAACTCACCGCGCAGGTACTCGATGAAGTCATCTCTGCTTCGCACGCCGGGCGCGCCCGCGGAATGACTATGACGGACAAGGCCGGGAGCGACGATTGAAGCAAGTGACTCCCAGTCCTGAGCGTTGATCGCCTCTACGAAGGCCTCAAGGATGCGCCTGCTGTCTGTGAGTTCGGTCATTGCAGGCCTTCTGACTCAGTCGCGCAACGCCAAGGATCACCCGCGGCTGTTGAAAAGCGAAGCGACGAGACAGTCGTCGGCTGGATCCGCTTGCTGGCCGTCAGCTGCATTGTTCTAGTCAACCCCGCGAATACGTGCCCCTGCCCACGGAGCGATGAAGGTGGTGAACAGCACGAGCGGCCACAGGTTACCGCCCTGAAACGTGTACGCATCAAGTAGCCGTTGCCAGGACTGGTGCTGCGCGAATCCGACGACGATCTCAAAGCCGAGCGTAAGCACCAGCCACAAGCCACCCATGTACCAGCGGAATCGCGGTTGAGTCGATTCGAACCAGGGCGCAGCAAGCGCGGCAACTGCAACAATAGCTACGCAGAGAATGATGCCGCTCAGGAACCGAGCGGGAACCGGGCCGAGTGCATTGGCCAACACCACGTCACGAAAAGCACCGTTGCAGATCGCGAACACAAGAATGGCGGCCCAGACGAAGATGGCTCTTGCAAGCGCTCGGGCAGGCAGCAGGGGATGGCTAGGCACAGCATGCTCCATCGCTGAAACGGCCCGGAGCTGAGTTGGCCCGAGACGCGCACGCAAGACTACCCGCCTAGTGCTCGAAGTCGCCAACTGCCTTCATTCCCCTCATTACGGACTCCACGGCGCCGGGTGGCATCAGGTGGCTGCGATCGAACACCCGGTCGAG
>Ga0209254_10001576_pt1 | contig 20520 bp, 18 predicted proteins | sample FrelakmetDIP11DI_FD_187148 | JGI IMG/M metagenome (GOLD analysis project Ga0209254, IMG submission 187148) | Freshwater lake sediment microbial communities from the University of Notre Dame, USA, for methane emissions studies - DIP11 DI (SPAdes)... | ecosystem: Environmental > Aquatic >...
GGGAATGCGGGGCCGACGAGACTTGAACTCGCGACCTCCGGCGTGACAGGCCGGCGTTCTAACCAACTGAACTACGACCCCGCTCTGGGGACTGCATTATAGCAGGATGTTTTCGTTTTTTTCAAGCGCGGGCGCGGGACTCGGAGGAATCGACGGATTCCGGCCGACCCGGGCTACATCTTTTCCAGGGCGGCGATCCGCTCCTCGACGGGCGGATGGGTGGAAAAGAGGCTGTTGACCTTGCCCTTGATATCCTTGAGCGGATTGACGATGTACATGTGGGCCGTGGCCTTGTTGGCCGCCTCGAGCGGCTCGGTGTCGGCCGAGATCTTGCGCAGGGCCGAGGCCAGCCCGGCCGGGTAGCGGGTCAGCTCCGCGGCTCCCGCGTCCGCCAGGAATTCGCGCTTGCGGGAGATGGCCAGCCGGATGAGCTGGGAGGCCATGGGCGCCAGGACGGCCAGGACCAGCCCGACCACGATCAGGACCGCCCCGACGTTGCCCTTGTCCCGGCTCCGCCGCCGCCCCCCGCCCCACAGGAAGCTCCGCAGGATCCAGTCGCTGAGGAGGGCCACGACGCCGACCATGACCACGGCCAGGGTCTGGAGGCGGATGTCGTAGTAGCGGATGTGGGACATCTCGTGGGCGATGACGCCCTCGAGCTCGGCCCGGTCGAGCTTCTGGAGGAGCCCCGTCGTCACGCAGATCACGGAGTGCTGGGGGTCGCGGCCCGAGGCGAAGGCGTTGGGCGCCGTGTCCTCGATGACGTAGCACTTGGGCTGGGGAACGCCGGCGGCGATGGTCAGCCCCTCGACGACGTTGGTGAGGTGGGGATATTCCTCCCGGGTGACGGGCCGGGCATGGCTGATGGCCAGCACGATCTTGTCGCTGCCGTAGTAGCCGGCCAGGCCGGAGACCGCGGCGATGACGACGGCTAGGACCAGGCCGCCCACTCCGAGGTCGGTGAGATAGCCGAAGGTCCAGGTCAGCCCGAAGATGATCAGCAGGAAAAACAGGACGAGGGCGATCGACCTTCGCTTGTTCCGGGCGATCTGTTCGTACATGGGGCGGTCGCTATGAGGATGAGATCACCACGTCGCCTCGCAATAGCATGGCTCCTCGTGATGACCTTTTAGCCAAGATACCTTGGCTAAAAGGTCACCTTGACCGGCTCTTTGGCCGCGGGCTCTTCGATCTCGAAGTATTCCTTGGGCTTGAACCCGAAGACACTGCCCACGATGTTCGAGGGGAAGGCCTGGAGCTTGGTGTTGAGCTTCATGACCGTGTCGTTGTAGAACTGCCGGGCGTAGGCGATCTTGCCCTCGGTCCCGGCCAGCTCCTCCTGGAGCATCATGAAGTTCTGGTTGGCCTTCAGCTCCGGGTAGGCCTCGGCCACGGCGAACAGGGACTTCAAGGCTCCCTGGAGCATGTTCTCGGCCGCGGTCTGGTCCTTGACCGTCCCGGCGTTGATGGCCTGGGTCCGAGCCTGGGTGACTTTCTCGAAGACCTCCCGCTCGTGCTTGGCGTAGCCCTTGACCGTCTCGACCAGGTTGGGGATCAGGTCGTATCTCCGCCGCAGCTGGGTGTCGATGTTGGCCCAGCCGTTGTCGCACTGGTTGCGAAGGCGGACCAGGCTGTTGTACAGCCCGATCGCATACAACACGAAGACTCCGATGGCGATCAAAAAGATCACGAAGGCGCCCATGGTCATCTCCTTTTCGTCAGATTCTCAGGCGTGAGAGTCCATCATAAGTGTTTCAAATCCGCCCTGTCAAATAGATACGGGGGGGGCCCCTTTTGGGTTTCGTTTTGGATTGACTCGCCCCCCGGGAACATGCTATATTGGGCGCCCCCAGGACAAGGGGGAAACTCTCTCTGTCTGAATAAGTATCTTGAAAGGAGGTCTTGAAGTGGCGACTTTGAAGGAAAAATTCGCGGCCAAGGTCCCCGTGATGCAGGAGCGGATCAAGGGGATCCTGAAAGAGCACGGCGAGAAGAAGCTGTGCGACGTGACCATCTCCCAGGCCTACGGCGGCGCCCGGGACGTCCTGTGCATGATGTGGGAAACCTCCCTCCTGGACAAGTTCGAGGGCATCCGCTTCCGCGGGTTCAGCATCCCCGAGCTCCGGGAGAAGCTGCCCAAGGCCAAGGGCGGCTCCGAGCCCCTGCCCGAGGCCATCTTCTACCTGCTCCTGACCGGCGACCTGCCCTCCGAGGCCGACGTCGCCGAGGTCACGGAGGAATGGCGCAAGCGGAGCGAACTGCCCAAGCACATGCTGAAGACCATCGACTCCCTGCCCGCCGACACCCATCCCATGACCCAGTTCGCCCTGGGCATCCTGGCCATGCAGCACGATTCGGTCTTCGCCCAGAAATACCGGGAAGGCATCAATAAGAAGGACTACTGGGACCCGATGTACGAGGATGTCATGAACATCCTGGCCAAGCTGCCCGGCCTGGCCGCCTACATCTACCGCCGCTGCTACAAAGACAACAAGCAGATCGCGGCCGACCCGAAGCTCGACTGGGGCGCCAACCTGGCCCACATGATGGGCGTCAAGGACGAGGCCTTCAAGGAGCTGATGCGCCTCTATCTCGTCATCCACTGCGACCATGAGGGCGGCAACGTTTCGGCCCACACCTGCAACCTGGTCGGCTCGGCCCTGTCCGACGCTTACTACTCGCTGTCGGCGGCCATGGACGGCCTGGCCGGGCCCCTGCACGGGCTGGCCAACCAGGAAGTCCTCCGCTGGATCATGGACCTGATGAAGACCTTGGGCGGCGTGCCGACCAAGGAGCAGCTGTCGAAGCACATCTGGGATACCCTGGCCTCGGGCAAGGTCGTCCCCGGTTACGGCCACGCCGTCCTGCGCAAAACCGACCCCCGTTACACGGCCCAGCGCGAGTTCGCTTTGAAGCACTTGCCTAACGACGAGATCTTCAAAGTGGTCAGCATGGTCTTCGAAGTGACGCCGGACATCCTGCTGAAGCAGGGCAAGGCCAAGAACCCCTGGCCCAACGTCGACGCCCATTCCGGATGCCTGCTCTATCATTACGGAGTGACCGAGTGGGACATCTACACCGTTTTCTTCGGCGTGTCCCGGGCCATCGGCGTCCTGGCCCAGCTCATCTGGAGCCGGGCCCTGGGCTGGCCCATCGAGCGGCCCAAAAGCGCCACGACCGAGTGGGTCGAGAACTTCATCAAGGGCACGGCTGACAAGGACTAAGCCGTCCGATCTCAGAGAATCCGAAGGGGATGGCTCCGTCGGGGGCCATCCCCCTTTTTTTTGCCGAGCGGCGGCGATTGACAACCCCCGGACCTTCCTTTATCTTATAGCTTGCCCATCATGCGGTTCGTTCTCAATCCGCGCGGAAAATTCATCCCCTCCGGAGGATCACCCCATGGAATATAAGATCGGACTCATCGGCTGCGGCACGGTCGGCCAGGGCCTGCTCGAGATCCTGCAGTCCAAGAAGGCGCACCTCAAGGAGGCCCACGACTTCGAGGCCAAGGTCGTGGCCATCAACGACAAGATCAAGGGCTCGCTCCTCGTCCCCGAGGGCCTCGACCTCGGCCGGGTGCTCAAGGTGCTCGAGGCCGGGAAGAACCTGGAGGCCTACCTGGAGGGACGGCCCAACCCCGCCCAAAAGATGGAGCCGTTGGAAATGATCGAACAGTCGGGGGCGGACATCATCGCCGAGATGACCTACACCGACATCAAGACCGGGGAGCCGGCCACGAGCTTCATCAAGAAGGCCCTCCGCCTGGGCAAGCACGTGGTCACTTCCAACAAGGGGCCGGCCGCCCTCCACTACGCCGAGCTCAAGAAGCTGGCCGATTCCAGCCGGCTGTTCTTCGGCATCGAGGGCACGGTCATGAGCGGCACGCCGGTCTTCAACCTCTGCCGGGCGGGATTCGCCGGGAACGACATCAAGGAGATCCGGGGCATCCTCAACGGCACGACCAACTTCATCCTGAGCAAGATGGAGGAGGAGGGCATGGAGTACCAGGAGGCCTTGGCCCTGGCCCAAAAGCTGGGCTATGCCGAAGCCGATCCCACGGCCGACGTGGAGGGTTTCGATGCCCTGGCCAAGGTCGTCATCCTGGCCAACGTGCTCATGGGCGGGTCGCTCCGGACCTCGGACGTGAAGCCGGAAGGCATCACCAAGATCAGCCGTCCGGACGTCCTCAAGGCCAAGGGCGAGGGCTACCGCTACAAGCTCATCGGCCGGGTCAAAAAGGACGCGGGCGGGGTTACGGCCTCCGTCAGCCCGCAGAAACTGCCCTTGACCGACCCCCTGACCGGGGTCATGGGCGCCCAGAACGCCTTGACCTTCGACCTGGACCTGCTGGGCCAAGTGACCATCCAGGGACCGGGCGCGGGCAAGATCGCCACCGGATATTCCATCCTGATCGATATGCTGGCCGTTCACGGCCGGAAGGCCGTTTAGGCGGCCGCAAGAGAGGAGCCATGTCCCAAAAACCGCAATACGGTCCGGGAGTCGAAAAATACGTGGCGGCCGCCGAACGGGCCCTGGCCGAGCGTCAGAAGCAGGTCGAGCGGGTCAAGGGGTTCAAGTTCGACACGCTGGCCGTCCACGGGCTGTACACCGTAGAAGAAGCCCTCAGCCGGAACCAGGGAGCCATCATCGAACCTCTCTACCTGGCCACCTCGCAGGCCTATCACGACTCAGCGGAGCTCGAGGCCGCCCTGGCCTATCTCATCCCCACCTGGTGCTACACCCGGATCGCCAACCCCACGACCTACTACCTCGAATGGACGCTGGCCCTGCTCGAGGGCTACAAGACCGGGTGCGACACATCGTGCGTCGTCACCGCCTCTGGGATGTCGGCCATCATGCAGGCCGTAGACCCCTTCCTGGTCAAGCAGTCGGACGGACCGGAGAAGATGAACTTCGTCTCCAGCATCCAGGTCTACGGCGGCACGTTCCAGCATTTTTCGGTCCGCAAGCAGAAGGAGCGGGGCATCGACGTCCGCTGGGTCTGTCACTCCGACGACCTCCAGGACTGGAAGTCGAAGGTGGACGAGAACACGCGGTTCCTGTACATGGAAGCCCCGAGCAACCCCCAGCAGTCCTTCTGCGACATCAAGGCCGTGGCGGACCTGGCCCATTCCTTCGGCATCCCGTTCATCATCGACGCCACCTGCGCCACGCCGGCCCTGATGCGGCCCATCGCCCACGGGGCGGACATCGTCGTCCACTCCCTGAGCAAGTCGGCCACGTCCGGGGGGATGGCCATCGGCGGGGCGCTCATCAGCCGCAAGCCGATCACCACCCGCATCAAGAACGACAACTCTCTCTTCAAGGAGAGCTTCGCCGAATACGTCAAGTTCCTGCCCTACCGGGACAACGGCCCGGCCAGCTCCCCGGTCAACGCCATGTTCTGCCTGAACGACCTCCGGACGCTCCGGTCCAAGATGGACCTGGTCAGCCAGAACTGCCAGACGGTGGCCGAATACCTGGCCAAGCACCCGCGAATCTACCAGGTGGATTACCTGGGCCTGCCCAGCTACCGCCTCCATCCCCTGGCCAAGCGCTACATGTCCCTGGTCGATTCGAATGACGGGCAGGGCCGGGAGGTCAACCGCTACGGCCACCTGATGAGCTTCCGCGTCGACGGCCCGCCGGAGAACGCACGCAAGGTATTCGACGCCTTCAAGATCATCTACCGGGCGACCGACCTCGGACGGATCAAGAGCGTGGCCACCATCCCGGCCATCTCCACCCACCAGCAGCAGGGCGAAGAGGCCCGCCGCAACGCCGACGTCCCGCCCCAGCTCATCCGGCTGTGCGTGGGCGGCGAAGCTCCGGACGACATCATCGCCGACCTCGACCAGGCGCTCAAGGTCCTCTAGCGCCGGCTGGCGATGACGGCCCTGTTCGTTCTGGACGTCATCCTGGTCCTCGTCTTCGCCCTGGCCTGGGCTGCGGTCCTGAAGCCGCCCACCCGGCCGGCGTTTCTCATCGCCCTGTTCGTCCTGGTCTGGGCGGACCTGGTCCTCGTCACCGAAATCCTGTCGCTCTTCGTCCTGGTCACGGCCCCGGCCATGCTGGCCGCCCACGCCGTGACGGCCCTGGTTGCGGTTCTGGCCTGGCGCGCCGCGGGCCGGCCCCGGCCGCCGAGCTTCAAGCTTCCGCCCTTGGCGGTCTTGACGGACTCTTTCAAGGCCCGGCCGGACCTGTGGGCTTTGGGGCTCATCGTCGCTCTGGCCTACGGCCTGCTCGCCGTGGTCAACGCCCTCGTTCCGCCCAACAACCAGGACAGCATGGTCTATCACCTGGCCCGGGTGGCCTTCTGGATCCAGCACCACTCCCTGGCGCCCTGGCCGACTCCCCGCATCCACCAGGTCATCTTTCCCCTCAACGAGGAGATCGGCAACCTGTGGAGCATGCTCTTTCTCCGCCGGGACGCTCTGGCCGGATACGTCCAATGGTTTTCCGGGCTGGCGGTCATGGTCTCGGTCTTCGGCCTGGCCCGGGTGTTCGGCTACGCCCGCGCCCAAGCCGCCTTCGCCTCCTTCCTCTGCCTGACCCTGCCCATGATCGTCCTCCAGGCGACCTCGACCCAAAACGACCTGACCGTGGGAGCCATGACGGCCTGCGCGGTCTGCCTGCTCCTCGTCGGCCTCAAGACCCGGCACAAAGGGATGCTCATCCTCTCCGGCCTGGCCGTGGGGCTGGTGCTGGGGATGAAATACACGGCCTACATGGCCTTGGCCGGCGTGGGACTCGGAGCGGTGTATATCGCCCTCACCCGGACTCCCCGGCTCTGGAAAAGTCTGGGGCAATGGGCGGCGGCTTGCGCCGTCGGGTTCCTGGCTTTGGGTTCCTTCAACATCATCCAGAATTTGATTCATCAGGGCTACCCCCTGGGCATAAACAAGGCCGTGACCTATCAGACCAACAAATCCGCTCCGGGCGAATGGGACCTCGTCCGGAGCAACCTCGCCCGCGATACGTTCTCGTTCATGGATTTCACCGGAGTGCCCCTGCCGCTCGTCCGGGCAACGGCCCCGGCTTGGCAGGCCGCCGGCCGCGCGGCCTTCTCGGCGCTCGGCCTGCCGCCCGACAACCAGAAGCTCACCGCCCGGCTGAACACATTCGACTATCAGATCAGCACGGTGAGCAGCGAGAGCGGAGCGTTCTTCGGTCCCCTGGGCTTTTTCCTGATCCTGCCGCTCGTTGTCTACTGGCTCGTCGCCGGCTTGATCAAAAAGGACGAGCGCGTCCTCCCGGCCCTGGCCTTCGTGGTCTTCATGGCGGCCGTCGCCGCCGCCCAAGCCTGGGGGCCCTACCGGGGACGCTACTATTGTGCCGTCGTTCCGCTGGTCGCTTCGCTCGCGGCCGGTCTCTACGGCCGGGGGCCGTGGCGCGCCGCGCTCCGGGGCCTGGTCATCGTCGTCGCCGTGACGACGATGACCCTGACCATCCTGACCAACGTTTCGAAGCCTCTGGTCGGACCGGACGCCATCTGGGGCAAGACGCGCTTCGAGCGCCGGGCCGTGCATTGGGACCGAGACCGGATCCCGTACCGGATCCTGGAAGGCTCGATCCCGCCCGAGGCGACCGTGGCCTCGGTCCTCAAGCGGGCCGACCATGAATACCCGCTCTTCGGCGAGCGCCTCGGCCGGACGGTCATCCCCGTCGTTCCCACTCCGGACACGATCGACCTCAATTGGCTCCAACAGAACCGGTATCCCTACGTCGTCGTCCACGCCACCGGATACTGCCGGGTCGAGCCGTTGCCGCCCTCCCGCTTCCTCGTCCAGTCCTACCCGCCCTACAAGATCATCATCCGCCTGAAGTGAGCCCCGGCCGGGGCCATTGTATTTTGCCCCTGAATCCCTTAGAATTTTCGCGCATGGAAAAGATTCGGATCGCGGACAACGCCGGGCTGAAGCTCTGCGGGACGGTCAAGATCAGCGGGGCCAAGAACGCCGTCCTGCCGGCCATCGCCGCCTCGCTTCTGACCGAGGACACGCTCCGGCTCGAGAACGTCCCCTTGGTCAAGGACGTCCACACCATCCTCACTCTGATGAAGGGGCTGGGCGCGGACTACCGCCTGAACGGAAACAGCCTGTCCATCGCCATGCCCCGCGTCCTGTCCGACGAGGCGTCCTACGAGCTCGTCCGGGCCATGCGGGCCTCGATCCTGGTCCTGGGCCCGCTGCTCGCCCGCTACGGCAAGGCCACGGTCGCCCTGCCCGGGGGCTGCGCCATCGGCTCCCGGCCCATCGACCTCCACATCCACGGCCTGCAGAAGATGGGCGCGTCCATCAGCCTGGAGCACGGCGACATCAAGGCCGAGGCCGCCCGCCTGCACGGCGCGGAGGTCGAGTTCGAGAAGAAGACCGTCACCGGGACCGAGAACCTGATCATGGCCGCCGCCCTGGCCGAAGGCCGGACGGTCCTGCGCAACTGCGCCGCGGAGCCCGAAGTGACGTCCCTGTGCGAGCTCTTGGTGAAAATGGGCGCCCGGATCGAGAGCGCCGGGCCGGACGTCCTGAGCATCGAGGGCGTCCGGACGCTCGGCGGGGCCTCGCACCGGATCATCCCCGACCGGATCGAAGCCGGGACCTTTCTCGTGGCCGGCGCCCTGACCCAGGGCGACCTGCTCCTGACCGACATCCACCCCGGCCACCTGGAGACAGTCGTCGAGAAGCTGAAGATCGCCGGAGCCGAGGTCGAAGTCGAATCGGACCGGATGCGGATCCGGGGCGGGGCCGACATCCGCCCCCAGGACATCACCACCTCGCCCTACCCGGGCTTCCCCACCGACATGCAGGCCCAGTTCATGGTCCTCATGACCCAGGCCCAGGGGACGTCGATCATCACCGAAACCATCTTCGACCGCCGCTTCGCCCACGTCAACGAGCTGCTGCGGCTCGGGGCGAGCATCGACGTCTCGGGCGACAAGGCCGTCGTCCGCGGCCGGACGCCCCTGTCCGGAGCCGAGGTCATGGCCACCGACCTGCGGGCCTCGGCCTCGCTCATCCTGGCCGGGCTCGTCGCCAGCGGCCAGACCGTGATCAACGACGTGGAGCACATCGACCGCGGCTACGAGAAGATCGAGGACAAGTTCCGCAGCCTGGGAGCGAAGATCGAACGCTTCTCCGGCTAGGGGACGCGCCGCCGGGAACAGGCCGATGACAAGCGACAGGAACCCGAAGCCCGACTGCATCTTCTGCCGGATCATCGCCGGGCAGGCGCCGGCCCGCGTCGTTTACGAGGACGACCGGATCCTGGCCTTCGAGGACGTCCACCCCCAGGCGCCGGTCCACATCCTGGTCATCCCCAAGACGCACTGGACCTCGCTCGATGCGGCTCCCGACGAGGGGCAGGAGCTGCTTGGACTCATCCTGGCCCGGGCCCGGGACATCGCCCGGGACAAGGGCCTGGCGGCCGCCGGCTACCGGCTCGTCCTCAACACGGGTCCGAACGCGGGCCAGGCCGTGCCCCATCTCCATTTCCACATCCTGGCGGGCCGGCGGATGGCCTGGCCGCCGGGGTGAGGGGGCAGCGCGTCCATGGCCTATCTCATCGACGGCAATAATTTCCTCGGCCAGCTCGTCGCTCCCGCCTACCGCGACCCCGGAGACCGCCTCGACCTCGTCCGCAAGCTCCTCATCTTCCAGCGAGTCACCCGGAGCCGGGTCATCCTCGTGTTCGACGGCGGGCCCGACCCGCGGCTGGAGGACCTGGAGCTCGAGGACCGGAAGTTCACCATCCTTTTTCCCGAGCCGGGCTCTTCGGCCGACGCCCTCATCAAGGAATTCCTGGAATCGCGCCGGGACCTGCGGCATTTTTTCCTGGTGAGCTCCGACCGCGAGCTGAAAAGCGCGGCCCGCGCGCGCGGGGCGGAAGTCATCAGCAGCGGCGAATTCAAGAGCATGCTCAAGGAGGCTTTGTCCAAGAGCAGAGCGTCCAAGGAAATGACCAAGACGGCGGACAAGCCGACCCCCTTGGAAGTCGGATTGTGGTCGGACCTGTTCACAAGGAAATGAACGCCATCGCCCTCATCGGAGCCGGACGCCTGGGCGCATCCCTGGCCGAGGCCCTGGCCGAAGCCGGGCTCAAGCTCGCGGCCGTCGCCGACCTCGACCCGGCCGCCGCCCGCAGAGCCGGCAGGAAATTCCCCGGCTGTCGAACGACGACCGATAACATCGAAGCCGCCCGGCTGGGACAGGCGGTGTTTCTGTGCGTGCCTGATTCAGCCGTCGGCCCGGCGGCCCGCGCCTTGGCCGAGTCGGGAATCGACTGGCGGGGAAGGATCGTCGTCCACTGCAGCGGCCTGCTCGACTCGCGCGTCCTCGACCCCGTGCGGCGGCGCGGAGCCCGGACGGCCTCCTGCCATCCGGTCCGGGCGTTCGCCGGGCGGCCGGTCCCGCCCCGCGTCTTCAACGGAGTCGCCGTCGCAGTCGAGGGCCAACCCCCGGCCGTTGCCTGGGCCCGGCGAATCTTTTCGCGTCTGGGCGCAGCGCCCTTCGCGCTCCGCGCGGACCGCAAGCCGCTCTACCACGCCGCCTGCGCCCTGGCCTCAAACGACCTCGTCGTTCTTCTCGATATGGCTCTGGGCCTTCTCGAAGCGTCGGGATTTTCCCGCAAAAGAGCCTGGGAACTCATCGCGCCCCTCGTTCAAGGGACTTTACACAACGTAAATAAATTTGGCACCGCGGCCGCCCTCACCGGACCTATGATCCGGGGAGACGCGGCGGTCGTCGGCCGTCACTTGGATGCTCTGGAGAAGTTCCCCCTCGCCCGGGAAGTCTATAAGAAGCTCGGGCTGGGGGCGGTGGGAATCTTGAAAAGGTCCGGCGCCGGGCCGGAACAGGTCAGGGCATTGAAGCGTTTGCTGGAAGATAAATGACTTCTTCTTCCAGCTCGTAGCCGTAGAGCTCCCGCACCTTATCCTTAAGCTTGGAAGCCAGTCGGAGGACGTCCTTGGCCTTGGCCCGGCCTTCGTTGACGATGAAGTTGCCGTGCTGGGCTGAAACGGCCGCCCCTCCGGACTTCAGCGCCTTGGCTCCCGCTTTCTCCAGGATCTGGCCCGCCGCGACCTTGCTCCCGTCGGCCAGCACGGGATTCTTGAAATAACACCCGGCGCAGGCGGTTTCCCGGGGCGGATGCTTGCCCTGGCGGAGGGAGAGATATTCGTCCATTTGGGCCCGAATCCGGCCCTCATCCCCGGCCGAAAGACGCAGGACGACCTTAAGCAGAATGGCGTGGTTCGTTCTGAGGACCGAACGCCGGTAGCCGAATTCGAAAAACTCGGGGGAAACCGCGGTTTCGGCGCCGCGGCGGTCGAGCAGGACGGCCTCCGCCAGCGCTTCGCTGATCGACCAGCCGAACGCGCCGGCATTGCCGAACACGGCCCCTCCGACCGTGCCCGGGATCCCAGCCAGGAATTCCATGCCTTGAAGCGCGTGCTTGGCGGCGAATTCGCAGACGTCCGAAAGGCCCGTCCCCGACAGGGCTTCGACCTCGCCGGGTCCGCGCAGGGAGATGCCGCGGCAGCTGTTTTTGATGATGAGCCCGCGAAAGCCGGCGTCATCGAACAACAGGTTGGTCCCCGAGCCGATCAGGTAATACGGCCTTTTTTCCCGGCGGCACAGCTCGACGGCCGCCATGAGCTCGCCGAGCTCCCGGGCCTCGAAAAAATAGCGCGCCCGCCCCCCGATCCGGAAGCTGGAGTATTCGCTCAGGGAGACGCCGCGCTGCAGGGGCTTGGCCAGGGCCTCGGCGAACACCCGGGGAAAATCCGGCATCTCTCGTCCTCCCGGGTATTGTAGCCGATGCGGGCGGGCATGAAAAGCCCGGGCCGCCGGCCGGCTTGGCATATTCCTTGCTTAATCCGAAGTTGTATTGACATTTGCGGACATGCGGGCTATTATTCTTCGAAGTTTTTTAATGAGGTCCACGATGAAAAAAGCGCTCACCCTGGCTATGGTCATGATGCTTGCGATATCCGCGCTTCTTTGGGCGCAAACGACCGACGCCAACGAAGCGTACATCAAGGCCATGACCGCTCAGCCCCCCGCCCAAAAGGCCCAGATGCTCAAGGATTATCTGGCCCGGTTCGGAGGAAAGGGCGGGGAGTACGATAATTTCGCCAACGCCAACCTGGCCATCCTGGCCTATCCCGGAAAGCCGGCCAACGACACCCTCACCTACGGAGAAAAGGCCCTCCAGCTGGGCGGATTGGACGATCTGACCGCATACCAGGTCATCATCTCCGTGGCCGGGACTCACGTCCAAACCGGGCAGGGCCTGGACAGGGCCAAGACCCTGGCCCTCCGGGCCGTGGAGCTGTGCAAGAACAACAAGAACAAGGAAGGGGAAAACAGCTCCCAGTGGAACCAGCTCCTGGGCGCGGCCTTTTACGTCCACGGCCAGGCCGCCGAGAAGACCAGGGACTATCAAAGGGCGGCTGAATCCTACGCCCAGTCCTACACCATCCTCAAAAACCCCCAGATCATGGCCTCCCTGAAAAAGCTCGGGAAGACCCTGTACGACGCCAAGGCCTTCGCCGAGGCCGAGAAGGTGTTCAAGGTGGTGGCGGCCAGCACCAACGACTCCGACATCGACCTGCTGTACGCCGGGGCGCTGTACAAGAGCGGCAAGGTGGACGAAGCCCTGTCGTCCTACCAGCAGATCTACTCCAAGAACAAGAACGGGGACGTGGCCTTCAACATCGGCATCATCCTGGCCAAGAAAGCCCAGAGCCAGCCGTCCCTGGCCGCGGAGGCCATCCGCTACCTCCTCGAAGCCAGCTTCCTGTCCCCGGCCAACTCCAAACAGGCCATGAGCATGGCCGAGAGCCTGTTCTTCACCTCCTACAAAGAGCTCAAGTGGAACGAAACGGTCACCCTGATCAACGCCTCGAGCAAGAAGATCGAGGACATGACCAAGACCTTCAACTCCAAGTTCGGCAACAAGGACGAGGAGGAGATGAAGGACAGCGAGAAGGCGGAGATGAAGGCCCTCCTGGCCAATATCGAGAACGAGAAGAAGAACCTGGAGAAGCTGAAGGCCAGCCAGAACGTGGCCTTGGCCAGGTTCAACTCCCAGATCGAAGACAGCAAGCGGCGCCTGGGCATCCGCTAAGGGCGCCCGCCCCGGAGACGCGGACGAGTCGCGTCCGGCGGCCTCGACAGGCAGCCGGGTCGGCGCTACAATGAGGGCCGGGGGACGCATCCCCCGGAGGATTCACGATGGGCTTTTCTCCCTCCCGCTCGGAGGCGGCCGCCAAGGCTCTCCGCCTCCGCCGCAAAATCGAACACCACGAGAAGAAATACTACGTCGACAACGACCCCCAGGTGTCCGACTCCGAGTTCGACGGGCTCATGAAAGAGCTCCGGCGGCTGGAGAGGGAGCACCCTGAGCTCATCACGCCCGAATCGCCGACCCAGCGGGTGGGAGAAAAATCGGTCGAGGGTTTCGCCTCGGTCGTCCACCGGCGGCCGATGCTCAGCATCGACAACTGCTTCAACGAGGACGAGCTCCGGGAATTCGAGGAGCGGACGAATAAGCTCCTGCCCGACCAGAAGGTCGAGTACCTGGCCGAGCTGAAGATCGACGGCCTGGGCATTTCCATCTTCTACCGTAAGGGAAAGCTCAGCCAGGCCGTCACCCGGGGCGACGGAGTCCGGGGCGACGATGTCACCTCCAACGTCCGGACGATCAAGAGCCTGCCCCTGACCATCGACGAGACGCGCGAGGTCGAGGTCCGGGGCGAGATCTACCTGCCCTTCGAGTCCTTCCGGAAGATCAACCGCGAACGGGAAGAGGAGGGCGAATCCCTGTTCGCCAACCCGCGCAACGCCGCGGCCGGGTCGGTCCGCCTGCTCGACCCCCGGCTCGTGGCCGGCCGCGGGCTGAGCCTGTTCCCCTATGCTCTCTCCACCGACGGACAAGAGCCCCGGAGCCAGGAGGAATCCCTCAAAGCCCTGAAGAGCCTCGGGTTCAAGATCAACCCCCATTCCCGACTATGCCCGTCCATCGCCCAAGCCATGGATTATTGGAAAGAGTGGCGCGACCGCCGCGATTCCCTGGATTACGACTGCGACGGCGTCGTGCTCAAGGTGAACTCCGCCGCCCAGCGCCAGACCCTGGGCGTCACGGCCAAGGCCCCCCGCTGGGCCGTCTCCTTCAAGTTCCCGGCGCGCCAGGCCACGACAAGGATCCGGGACATCCTCATCCAGGTCGGCCGGACCGGGGCCCTGACCCCGGTGGCCGTGCTGGAGCCGGTCAAGCTGTCCGGGACGACGGTCAGCCGCTCGACCCTACACAACAAGGACGAGATCAAGCGCAAGGACATCCGCATCGGGGACACGGTCCTCGTCGAGCGGAGCGGAGACGTCATCCCCCGGGTGGTGTCGGTGATGAAGGAGCGCCGCACCGGCCGGGAGAAGAAGTTCAAGTGGCCCGGCCGCTGTCCGGTGTGCGGGAGCCGGGTCTTCCGGCCCGAGGGAGAGGTCATTTTCCGCTGCGCCAACCCCTCCTGTCCGGCCAAGCTCAGGGAGTCGCTCCTGCACTGGGCCTCGCGCCGGGCGATGAACATCGACGGGCTGGGCGAAGCCCTGGCCGACCAGCTCCTCGAGGCCAAGCTCGTCCGGTCGATCCCCGACCTCTACGGCCTTCGCCTCGATGATTTGACACCCCTCCCGCGCATGGGGCTCAAGAGCTCGCAGAACCTGTTGGCCCAAATCGAGAAATCCAAGTCGGCCGACCCGGCCGCGGTCATTTTCGCCCTGGGCATCCGCCATGTGGGCGAGCGGACGGCCCGGGACCTGGCCGAGCGCTTCGGGAGCCCGGCGGCCCTGAGCCGCGCCTCCCTCGAGGAGCTGACCGAAGTCCCCGACGTCGGCCCGAGCATCGCGGAAAGCATCGTCTTCTTTTTCAAGCAGCCGGAGAACCGCGAGCTCCTGCGCCGCCTGGAGAAAGCGGGCCTCAAGCCTTCCGCCCGGAAAGAGACCAGGCCATCCTCCGGCCCGCTCGCCGGAATGGTCTTCGTCTTCACGGGAGGGCTGGAGGCTTACACCCGGCCGGACGCCGGACGGCTCGTCGAAAGCCTGGGGGGCTCGGTCCAGGACGACGTCACCAAGAAAACCACCCACGTCGTGGCCGGAGACAGCCCGGGCTCGAAGCTGGCCAAGGCCGAAGCCCTGGGGTTGACGATTCTCAGCGAACAGGAATTCCTGAAGCTGGTCAAAAAGGCCTAGCCCCGCCGCCCGCGGGAGCGCCCCTCATCTCTTGTGCCCGAACAGCCCTTTCTTCTTTTCCTTGTCGCCGGTCTTCAGGGCGTCGAGCTCGCGCTTGGCGAGGGGGTGGGACGGGTCGAGCCGGGCCGCTTTTTCAAATTGCTTGGCGGCCAAGTTGAGAAGCCCTTCTTTCTTATAGAGCAAGCCCAGCCCGACCAGGGGCTCAGGATTGCCCGGGTCGAGCCGGACGGCGCTCTGGTAGTCCTTTTCCGCCATTTTGATCAGAGTGGGGACCTTGGATTCGGCCCGGGCCAGCCACAGGTGATACTCGGCGCATTCGGCGTCCAGGCGGACCGCTTCCTGGAACATGGACGCCGCCCCTCCGAATTTCCCCTCGTCGTAGAGCACCTGGCCCTTGCGGAAGAGAATGGCCGCCTTGGGCTTGCCCTCGGTCCGGTCCTCGGCCTGCTTGATGACCGAATAGATATCCATCCCCAGGATCGTCCCGGCCGCGCCCATGGTCGTGCCCGCCTTCTTCTGGGCCCGCGCGGTCAAGGTCTGAAAGGCCCGGGTCAGGGCGTTGAAGACCTCGAAGATGGACTGGCGCGCTTCGGGCGTCACGTCGCTGCCGAAGGAGTCCGGATGGAATTTCCGGGCCAGTTCGAAATAAGCCTTTTTGATGTCCTTGACCCCGGCGTCCGAGGGGACGTTCAGCAGATGATACATGTCCACGGAGCCCAGGGCTTCTTTCATGATCTGGACTTCGGCCAGGAGGTCCTCGCCGGAGGCGGCCGCTTCGGACGGGGCGGCCGGGGAGGCGGATTCGGCCGGCCTCAAGTCGACGAGGTCCAGAGAGAAAAAGAGGAAGAGGGTCTTCCAGAACAGCTCGGGCTCCATCCCCGAAGCACCGAGCAGGGCTTCGGCCGTCAGCCGGCCGTCAATCAGGGCCATGAGGCTCTTCTCCTTCGCCTGGAGATAGTCCACGAACATCTCCCCCCGGAGAGTCGGGACCTTGCCCTCGAGGAAGAACTGCTGCTGGGGGTGGAAGGCGGTCAGGCGAAGGCCCTCGGCGATGAGCAGGGGCAGGCTCAGGGTGGACTCGAGCCCCGCCGCCTGCAGCCGGGGCATTTCCAGGAAGACCGCCTCCGACCCGAAGACCGCGAAGGAATTCAGCATGGCCTCCCGGGCCTGGGCCATTAGGGCGTCGAAAAAAGCGTCCCGGTCCAGGAGACCCCGCTCCAGGAGCTCCTCCCCCAGGCTGCGGGAGGTGGGCATCTGCAGGCCGAGCTGGTCGGCCTGCTCCAGGGTCACGTGGCCGAGCTTGATGAGGATGTCGAGCAGCTCCTCACCGGGAGCGTCCGTCTTGGCGTAGAGCAGCACCCCGTCCTGGACAAAAAAGATCCTCTGGTCCTCGGCCGTGCGGACGATAAGCTTGCCCGTCCTCTGATTGAGGAAGATATCCTTGAGAATAAAGGCGAGATGCTCCATCCCGGTCCTAACTATACCCCAAAAAAAACTCGGGATGCAATTCCCGCCCCGCGGCCCGGCCGATTTGAAAGCCCGCCGCAGATGTGCTATTTTTGACCCGTGAGAATCGTCCTGGCCCAGATCGCCCCCTCCCTGGGGAATATCCGGGCGAACTTCGACCTTCATCTTCAGGAGATCGACCGGGCCCGGCAGGAGAAAGCCGACCTCGTCCTCTTCCCCGAGCTGAGCCTCACCGGGTACCTGCTCAAGGACCTGGCGGAAGGCGTGGCCCTGCGGCCGGACACGGACCGCTATTTCCAGGAGCTGAAGACCCTGAGCCGGGACATCGGGCTGGTCCTGGGCTTTGTCGAGGAGAAGGAGCGCGGACTGATCTACAATTCGGCCGCCCTGCTCGCCGGAGGGGAGATCCTGGACGTTCACCGCAAGGTGTTCCTGCCGACCTACGGGATGTTCGAGGAGGGCAAGTTCTTCGCCCCGGGCCGGAACTTCCGCGTCGTGCCCACGCCCTGGGGCAAGGCCGGCCTGATGATCTGCCGCGAATTCCTGAGCCACGGCGCCCATTACCTTCTCCTGGCCCAGGGTGTCGAGCTCACCCTGGCCGTGAGCGCCGCGCCGGGCCGCGGCCTGTCCGAGGCCGAGGATTTCGCCTCGGCCCGGATGTGGGAGGTCATGGCCGAGGCCATGTCGTATTTCTCCGGGTCGTTCATCGCCTACTGCAACCGGGCGGGCTACGAGGACGGGATCGCCTTCGGCGGAGGATCGTTCATCTTCGATCCCTTCGGCCGGCGTCTGGTCAAGGGGCGTCCGGCCGAGCGCGAGCGGATCGTCCAGGACATCGACCTCGAGGATATCCGCCGGGCCCGGACGGTGATGCCCTTCCTGCGGGACGACCGCCCGGAGATCATCCTGAACGCCCTGCGACGCGTGGTTCACAGCTATGAAGATTAACTGCGAATTCGTGGAGCGCATCCTGTGCGGATTCATCCGGGAGGAGCTGGGCAAATCCGGCTTTGGCCGCGGGATCCTGGGGCTGTCCGGAGGGCTCGATTCGTCGGTCTGCGCCGCCCTGGCCGCCCGGGCCCTGGGACCGGAGAACGTCCTGGGCCTCATCTTGCCCTACAAAGACTACGTTCCCCAGGATATCGCCGACGCCGAGGACCTGACCCGCCGGCTGGGGATCCGGGTGCGGACGATCAACATCGCCCCCATGGTGGACCCTTATTTCGCGGCGGAGCCGACCTCCGACCGGAAGCTCCTGGGCAACAAGATGGCCCGGGAGCGGATGTCGATCCTCTACGATCAATCCGCCCGGGACAAGTCCCTCATCCTCGGGACGAGCAACAAGACCGAGCTGCTCGTCGGCTACGGGACGATCCACGGGGACCTGGCCTGCGCCGTCAATCCTTTGGGAGATTTGTATAAAACGCAGGTCCGCCAGATGGCCGTTCATCTCGACATCCCGGCGGCCATCCGATCCAAGGCCCCCACGGCCGGGCTGTGGCCGGGCCAGACCGACGAGGAGGAGATCGGGATCACCTACGAGGAGCTGGACGCCATCCTGTTCGAGCTGGTGGACAGGCGCCGGCGCGTCGAGGAGACCATCGGCTCGGGCCACGACCGGGAGAAAGTGGAGCGTATCCTGCGGCTCATCCGAGGTTCGGAATTCAAGCGCCGCATGCCGCCCATCGCCAAGGTGTCCGGCCGGACGATCGGACAGGATTTCCTCTATCCCTACGACTGGGACAAATGAGCCCGGGAACGCTGTTCGTCGTCTCCACCCCTATCGGAAACCTTGAGGACATCACCCTCCGGGCGGTGAGGGTCCTGGGCGAGGTGTCGGCCATCGCCTGCGAGGACACCCGCCGGACGCTCAAGCTTCTCAACCGGTTCAACATCAAGAAGCCGCTCCTGAGCTACTTCCAGCCGCACGAGGGAAAAAGGATTCCGGAGATCATGGCCCTCCTGCTCCAGGGCCGGGACGTGGCCTTGGTTTCGGACGCGGGGACGCCGGGGATCTCGGACCCGGGATACCGGCTCATCGCCGAGGCCATCCGCAGCGGCATCCGGGTGACGCCCATCCCGGGCCCCAGCGCCGCGGCCGCCGCCTTGAGCGCTTCGGGATTGCCCACGCACAGGTTTCTGTTCATCGGCTTTCCGCCCCCAAAAACCGAAGCGACCCGAAAGTGGCTGCTCGGCCTGGCGGAGGAGGAAGGAACGCTCGTCCTGTATCTTCCCGCGCGCCGCGTCGAAGCTTTCTTGAATCAGGTCGTCGAGTCTTTGGGCGACCGGTTCGTCGTCATGGCCCGGGAGCTGACCAAGATTCACGAGGAATTCGCCCGGGGCCTTGCGTCCGAAATCCTGAATCGGCCGGGTGTCCGGAACCTCAAGGGCGAAGTCACGCTTCTCATCCAGGGCAAGTCCAAGAAAAAGCCGGCCATTCAAAACCAATGAAATCATTTGAGGATTTTAGCATTAAGAGTTTTCCAAATATATATATAATATTTTTTATATATACTTGACATATTAACACTCATATACTATATTATATTCGAATTTAGCTCTTAGGAGGCTTAAATGGCTATCATTCGTTGGGACCCCTTCAGGGACATGATGGCCTTGAGGGACAAAATGAACAGGCTTTTCGAAGATACGGTCTCAGGCCGGGGGGATGAAACCAGCCTTTTACAGAGAAACTGGGTTCCTTCCGTCGATATCTACGAGAACGAACATGAGCTCGTCCTGACCGCCGAGGTCCCGGGAATCGAGGAAAAGGACATCGAGATCAAGGTCGAGGACAACACCCTGACCGTCAAGGGCGAGCGAAAGATGGAGAGCGAGACCCAGGAGGAGAACTATCACCGCATCGAGCGGTCCTACGGCTCGTTCTTCCGGTCCTTCTCCCTGCCCAATTACGTCGACCACGACAAGATCAAGGCCGAGAACACGAACGGCGTCCTGAAGATCACCATGCCCAAGAAGCAGGAAGCCAAACCCCGGACGGTCAAGATCGTCAAGCCCTCTTCCCCGGAAAAAAAGTAAGCATCCGGTCGAGACAGACTGACCAAGCCCCCGCCCGCAAGGCGGGGGCTTTTTTTTGACCGCTCAGGTCCGGGCCAGGGTGAGGGCCCGGACTTCCCGGACTCCCGCCCGGAGCAGGGTTCGGGAACATTCGCGGACCGTCGCGCCCGTCGTGTAGACATCATCCACAACCAAGACCCTCAGGCCTCGAACGGCGGCCGGCCGCCTGACGGCAAACGCGGCCGTCACGTTTCGCTTTCTCGCCGCGGCGTCGAGTGTCGTTTGAGCCGGGATGTTCTTAACCCGGACCAGGGCCCGGCCGAGGAGCGGCAAGCCTTTGGCTCGGGCGAGCTCCCGGGCGATCGTCTCAGCCTGGTTGAAGCCGCGGGCCCTCTTTTTTCGACGATGGAGCGGAACCGGAACGACCGCGTCCAATCCGGGCCACAGGCTCCCCTCATCTCCGAGCGCTTCGAGAGCGAACCGGGCCAAGTCCTTGCCCAAGATGCGGCAGCCGCCGTATTTCATCAGGACGATCATCTCCCGCAGTATTCCTTCGTAGCGGGCGCCGGACCGGTGCCGGCTGTAGGGCGGCCGTCGGGTCAGGCAGTCCAGGCACAGGTGCGGCGAGGTCGCGCCCTCAAAGAACCGGCCGCAGCAGACGCAGGCCGGGTTGCAACAGGGCTCGAGCCGGCCGAGACAGGCGCGGCAGACGACCCGCTCCCCCGGCTCGTCGAGCAGGTCGCCGCAGACCCGGCAGGCTGAGGGAAAGATGAGAAGCTCGGCCGTGCGGACG
>Ga0209254_10001577_pt1 | contig 20514 bp, 18 predicted proteins | sample FrelakmetDIP11DI_FD_187148 | JGI IMG/M metagenome (GOLD analysis project Ga0209254, IMG submission 187148) | Freshwater lake sediment microbial communities from the University of Notre Dame, USA, for methane emissions studies - DIP11 DI (SPAdes)... | ecosystem: Environmental > Aquatic >...
AGATTTAGTTCTGCTTGACCTGAAGATAATGGATTCAAAACGCCATCTTCATGCTACAGGTGTAGATAACTCGACCATCCTTAAGAATGCTCAACGCATTTCTGAGTCAGGTAAGCCAATTTGGGTACGAACACCTGTTATCCCCGGTTACACTCAGGATGTGGAAAACATCAAAGCAATTGGGAATTTTATTCGCCGGGAACTCCCGACCGTGGAGAGATGGGACCTTTTGGCATATACTAACCTGGGAAAACCTAAATATCATCGCCTGGACCGTCCCTATCTTTTAGAAGACTCCCCGTTACTCAGACGCAAAGAGATGGAAGAGATATGCAAAGTTGCGCATGAATTAATCCCTGTAGCTCAATGGTCAGGCGCCACGCGATGATCAAAGACTTTATCATTTATACTTCTTGTACAGAAGGAGAATTCAATGGAAAAATATAAATACATCAGTCAGGAATGGGCTGCTGAAGCCTATCGTCGCTTACGACAAGAACTTACAGCTGCGAAGATGAAATTTGTTACCTCTTCCATGCTAACCCTCAACACCAATTGCCCGGATGGTAAAGACAGAGCAGTATACTATCGTTTTGAGAATGGGGTCGTGGATGAGGTCTCAATCTGCGAAGGTGATTTTCCAAAAGCTGAGTTCACTATATCAGGAGATTACGAGACATTTGCAAGAATCTCACGAGCAGAGATCGGATCCCGGTCTGCGTTGATGAGCGGAAAGCTAAGACTAAGGGGGAACATGGTCAAGGCATTGAGCCTGGCGGCAGTCGTCGATCGGATGAATGGTGTTCTTGCTACAATTCCCACCGAATATTAGGAGTTATCACATGACAGAACAGAAATACGATCCCTACTTCATCGATTTTCCAGCTCGGATTCAGCGTATCCAGGAAGAAATGGGGCGACGTGATATCGACGTTTACCTGGGCTCTCGCTTGCGAACTCTCTCCTGGACTCTGGATGCTTTTTGCCCATGGCGCTCCTACATCGTGATCCCGTTACAAGGATTACCCACCGCTTTTACCTTCGTGATCGATGCTTCTAGGGTGGGGGATGATTCGTGGCTGGACCCAGAGCACATTCTCGGTTATGCTCCCATGGGTGGACAGGACCAAATCTCAGTTATTTCTGACCTGATTCTACAATACCTGGAAAGTGGTAAAGGCACTGTGGGCATCGAAAGCGGCATGGCGCCATACCTGCCGGAGGGCAACCTTACGCACTATGAATACGAATGTTTCCATGACGCCTTACCCGACGCTAGTCTTGTAAACGCCCATGATATCATTGATCAATTGTCTTTAATAAAAGAATTCGGAGAGATCAACCGATCCCGCGAAGCATCCCGAATCGTCGACGTCGGTCACCAAGCTGTCTATGAAGCCATAAAAGATGGCGGTTACCATGGAATGACCGAAACCGAGATCGCAGGATTAGCAGCCTATGTGATGCGAAAAGAAGGGAGTGAATGGGAGTGGTCATTCACTGCTGGCAATGAGATCGCCAGCGGCTATCGCACTGGGCTGGCGGGAGGAGCCTGCACACCGGCCAGTCGTAAAGAGTTGAAAGCAGGGGAACCCTTCATGGTGGATTTACATGCCATGTTTCGCTTATGCCTGGGCGACCACAGCCATAATTATCTATTAGGACCAGCGACCGAACGCCAACGCTGGCATGCCCAGAACTTTGTTGACCTGGTCCGGCTATGTCTGAACACCTACAAACCCGGTATGACTCCCAGCACCATCGCAGATGAGCTGATGGAATTCTGTGAAGAAGCCAACTTTGCTGAATATATGGTCCCTGGCTTTGAACATGGTATAGGAATGATGGGGGATGAATGGCGAATTGGAATGAACGATGGACCTTTTCCTTACTGGACCAACCCCGATCATGTCTATCAACCCAATCATGTATTGATTTGTGCCATGCAGTATGCATGCCCAGAGGAGAATATAGGATTTCGTTACGAGAACCCCATCTTAATTACTAAGGATGGTTGCGAACCGTTATCCAAGTTCCCCCTGGGTATAGAGGAGATTTAAAGGATAGCAAAGAGCTGAGCGCTAATTAATAATTGATAGCCAGAATATCGTGAAAAAGGTTGAGATTTTATACCAAAATCCTGGAGATAGCAAATGACCATATTAGAACAAGAACCCGGATTACTCGAAGCTCTTCGTGGCGAGATGACACCCAAGTTCATGGCAACCAGGAATCCAGAGGGGATTCCTAATGTTGTTCCATGTATCTCTATCTTACCCGCTGAGGATCAGGTTGACACTCTATTCTTTGGAAACTTCCTGCTCCGTAAAAGCATCAAAAACCTGGAAGCTGATAACAGGATGGCAATTTTAGTAATCACCCAGGATCTTAAGGGCTGGGTGTTAAAATGCGATTTCGTAGAGTTCCAGCGAACCGGTGCTTACGTCGACCAGCAGATGAGCAGCAACCTGCTACGTTACAATGCATATACAGGCATCCGAAATGCGGGAGTGATCCGGGTTCGCTCCGTCGAAGGTCGATTCAATATTTCAAAAATCCAAGTACTTTTGGATTATCTTCGTGCAAAAATAGCGACTTTCAGAACTTCTGACCAATCCACCGAGATCGATTCTGTCATCGTTCCATTACCTACCCGGCTTGAGTTTGCAAAGATGGCAGCAGTGAAGGTTTTGGCCTGGATTGGAGAGGATGAGTATCCAATGATCATTCCCGCCCTCTCCCTACAACCTGCAGGAGAACGCACCCTAATGGGTTGGTTCAAGAAGAACGAGCTTCCAAAACCAAAAGAAGGAGCCAAGGTGGCATCGAATATATTGACTTTCGAGGCGATTTCCTATCAAGCTAAGGGTTTATGGAAACCCTTCGGTAATAATGGAGCGATCCAGGTACAAGAGGTTTTCGCAGGTGGACCTCCTTACCCAGGAGGAAAAGTAGCATAATTTCAACATGATCATCATCAATGAATCTAGGTGATAGTGCGAGGCATACGGAACCAGTATGCCTCATTTTCTTTCTAATATATTTGCTCATTGATTTGTAGGAGTGGATTGCAGGATTTCCTTCCAATTGATCTTGTGAACCGTTTCGTAAAGCCCATGGTCATCGTCGACGACATGATAGGTCAGGTTATGAAAGACCTGCTCTGCAAGCTTCCGAGTTGCAGCCAGTGGTACGATTTCATCATGGCTACCGTGATACACAAATGTGGGGACATCTACAGCATCTGGAATTGACTCAGCGAAGTCCGGCCAGATCAAGGCTGGCGCCAAAAGCACAAGCTTACGAACCTGTGCGGGGTGTTGGCAGGTGAAAATCGCTCCCATTAAACCACCAAAACTCGATCCAATGATCGTCCATTCTTTATGTTTTCCCAACAACCTATAGAGCTGACTCATGCGCTCGTCTAATGTCCCACGAAAATCGGGTGTCAATATCCCCGGAAATAATTCACGTAGAAGAGTAGCCTTGACCCCTAGGCTGGTGCCTTCCAAGCCATGAATAAATATCATTCGCTCAGGATTTAACATATTGTGGTCCATCCTTCCTTTACATGTTCATTGGATAATATAACGCTAAGCTTTCGAGTATAATCCGCGTTTACCTGGTGGATGAGGGTATGGAGCTTTATCTTCCATACATTGTAATCTTTCTTGCGGTGTTTACCCAGAGCCTTACTGGATTTGGATCAGCCCTGGTTGCTATGGCTTTCCTTCCTGAGCTGCTGGGCATTCAAGTAGCTGCTCCACTGGTGGCTTTGATCGCCTTCACTATCGAGTTTTTCCTTCTTATCCGGTATCGAAGCTCGATCAATCTATCTGTCCTATGGAGGTTGGTTTTAGCTTCAATATTAGGTATCCCTTTAGGGATATGGGCTCTAAAAGGTGTGAGTGAAGAAACCCTCCTCACCATGCTTGGGGCGGTAATTACTGGGTACGCTCTTTATGCCCTGCTCAATTTCAAATTACCCACATTAGAACATCCCATTTGGGCATATCTTGCAGGGTGGTTGTCAGGTTTACTCAGTGGGGCATACAATACAGGTGGGCCTCCGGTAGTCATTTATGGAAATTGCCGGCAGTGGGGACCTGCGGAATTCAAGAGCAATCTGCAAGGATTCTTCTTGATAACCGATCTCATGGTAATTGCTGGGCATGTAATAAGCCAAAACATTACTAATTCCGTGCTCAAATACTATGTGTTCGCGCTACCTGTTTTAGCATTAGGCATCCTGGCGGGCACCAGCCTGGATCGATTCATTAATCACAAAACGTTTTCAAAAATCTTATTGGTATTATTAGTGATCATGGGGATCCGATTAATGGTGTAAACTCATTCCACCCCTGTATCATTACTTTCAATTGACTTTCAAACTTGAATTCGCGATAAATTTAAGCGGTCTTAGTAAACTCAAATACAACAAATCCGAACAATACTTATGCGAAGAAGGTTTTTACACCGGAATAATTATCCATTCAGGAGTATGTTTAGTTTCAATAGCAACTTCATCTCCCAGATATATAGTCCCTTTCTTCAATGATAGAGCATCTTTAATGGGACATTTGTCAATGGTCAAAGGATCAGCGATGTGGGTTGGGCAAAACCCGGAGACACCTACGGATTGCTTATTATCGGAAGATGTTAGGTCTGGATCAAATTGAGCAATTCGACGAAACCACCGGTCTCCAGGTCGATGCCCTGGGACTGAACAAATGGGTTCGTAAAGACCTAAATCTATTGCAGAGTATTTCCCTGGCATTCATACCGCGTGAATTCATAGTCGTTGTAGGTCAAAGGGGCGGCGGGAAAACCACCCTGGTCGATGGCATAGCTGGATATCGCCCAGCTACACATGGTCAAGTATTTGTAAACGATGTCGATCTATACAAACATTTTGACGTATTCCGAAACAATATCGGATATGTTCCACAACGAGACATCATTCACATTGAGTTGATCGCTTACCAGGTGCTCTACTGTATATTTTTTATCTCTATCCTTGGATTATTTATACTAAAAGATAGAAAGAAATAATTATTTTCCCTCAAATTATCCTTTTACATCATATATTATAATATCCACAGATTCATGAAGCGGCGCGCTGTATTCGACTTATTCCTCATCAGTTCACTCAGCTTGTTCACCGAGCTGATTTTCATTCGCTGGGTGGCGTCAGAACTTCGAATCCTTGCTTTCTATAAGAATTTTGCGCTGATCGCTGCCTTTCTTGGTCTGGGATTGGGGTTTGCTTATCGAAGAAATTCTAGCAAACCACAGTTATTCGAAAGGTTGTTCTTCCCACTACTAGCCGCCAGTGTGCTCTTAGTCCTTCTATTAGGACGAACAGACTTGAGCGAAATCATCCTGCTAAATCGTGTGAATGCTGAAGAATTCATCTGGGCAGGTACACTCGAAACATCCTCTCCAGCGATCATCACGTTAATTAATATTGCATTCTATGCTTTTATTTTTCTCCTATACACACTGATTACTTTACTCTTCATACCACTCGGTGAGCTCACCGCACGGAAATTCACCCCTTTTCGCCCTCTACCAGGATACACAATTAATGTGTTGGGTAGTTTATCCGGCATCCTGTTCTACACCGCTATCTCTTTTCTGAGTTTACCTCCTTACATCTGGTACCTCCTAGCTGCTGCAGGCGGATTGTATTTCTTGATTTCCAACGACCTTCGGAGAATGCTTATTCAGGGGTTCATCGCCATGATCCCTGTCTTTCTAACACTCTTCTGGCCAACGGGTGCAGATCGGACCCTTTGGTCTCCTTATTACCGGATCGATTTGTTTAATATTCATTCTCCAGGTGATATTAACCTTCAACTGGGTTATGAGCTTTCCGTAAATCAAGCCTGGCATCAACGTCTGTGGAATCTTGCCCCTGACTTCGTAAAACAAAACTATGAAGCAGCGCCAGAGCATTTCGACACCATGCTGGCTGAATACGATACTCCTTATTCGGTAGCTCCTCGGCTTGACAATGTATTAATAGTAGGCGCTGGAACGGGTAACGATGCAGCTGGTGCATTGCGAGCTGGGGCAAAGAAAGTTACAGCTGTTGAAATCGATCCTGTGATAATTCAGATTGGGAAAGAGCTACACCCAGAATCTCCCTATTCAGAATCAAACCATGTGGCTCTGGTCACACAAGATGCACGTTCGTTCTTCAGACGCGATCAAAACCAGTACGACCTGATCGTTTTTGGGCTCCTTGACTCGCATACACTGTTCAGCACAGCTTCTAGCATCCGGCTGGACAACTTCGTGTACACAGAAGAAAGCCTTCAGGATGTGAAGAACTTGCTCAAAGATGATGGTCTTCTGGCAATTTCTTTCGGCGTCCCTGCTTCCCACGAGTGGGTTGGAGAACGTCTCTATCGAAACCTGACGGACGTTTTTGGCCATCCACCACAGGTTTACGAATTCCAGAATAAAGACATTCTATTTCTGATAACAAGGGACTCATTGACGAAGCTCCTAGTTAATGATCCAAGGGTAAAAGTACGCTCCGATTACTCGTATCATCCAGAGCTCAAACCGGTCACTGACGATTGGCCTTACCTTTATCTCCAATCATCCAGCTTACCGTCTACTTATGTGATCGGCTTGACCGGGGTAATTCTCATCAGCCTGTTTCTTGTCTGGCGCGTGATCCCTGATTTCCGGCAATTCAATGGACATTTTTTCTTTTTGGGAGCTGCCTTCTTCTTGTTAGAAACCAAGAGCATCACAGAGATGGCGTTACTCTTCGGTTCAACATGGATTGTGAACGCAGTAGTTATTGCTGGTATACTGATCATGATCGTAATCGCCAATCTGGTTGTTCAATATTTTAAGATCAATAACCCATACTACTTTTATATACTATTGATCATTTCCTTAGTATTTAATTTCCTTACTCCAGTGAGTAGCTACCTGGGACTCCCATTTACCGGCCGCATTATCCTGGCGACAACTATCCAGGTAATTCCTTTATTCTTTGCTGGCATGGTTTTCGCTATCACCTTCAGCCAAACCTCATCAATTGAAAACGCCCTCGGTTCTAACCTCATTGGTTCAGTCCTGGGAGGTATTTTTGAATATGGCTCACTGATATTTGGAATTCGAAGCTTATATCTTCTGGCGCTGGCTTTCTATATTCTATCCTTGCTGGCGCTCAGGTCAGTAAAATCGCGAAAGGTAGCTTCACTATGACATCAGGTATTAAATACAGATTCATTAACGGTAATTATGAATAATAATCCTGCTTTATCCGAGACTCATCATGCCATCCTCTTTGCCTTGATGGCAAAATACATCTTCCAGTTTGCTGTAGAGAATAAAGGTCGGGCAACGGTCCGAAAGGTTGTAAAACGTTATGGCGAGCAACGCGGCCTACGGATGGCTATGCGTGCCAAGGCTGACAATAGGGATCTGACTTTCATCGATTATTTAATTTATGGCGAATGGGTATCTAGCGATCCAAGCGCAATGATAAGCGAAATAAAGGAACATGATCAGGATCTACAAACTTCTATTAGTCGATGCCCCTGGTACTCTGCATGGGTTGCAAACGATCTTCTCGAGTTTGGCCGCCTTTATTGCCAGGAAATCGATAACGCCTTAGTGAAAGGTTTCAATCCACAATTGAACATAGAAGTATCCCAGACCATGACCAACCAGGGAGAGAGTTGTAAATTCATTTATTGTGACGCTTTAATGGGAGAGCAAAATGCTCTATCAACCGTAAATGAACAACGAATCAAATCCAAAGGGAAGAACACAATGCCTTGGGAATACCATTGTGGACATTTATTGAAGACCTTTACCGACATTGCATGTGAGGAACTTGGAGAAGATGGTCAACGAGCCATAAAGGCGGCATTAGATGATTTTTCTGAGAGATTTGGCGTGGAATTGACGAGTGAAATTTCGAAATATCGATTTACTGATTTCAATAATCTGCCATCGCAATGACAATAAACCGTTTATTCCCTGGTAGATTCCTCATCTGAGAGATAAAGAGATTAAGTAATACCAATTCGCTTCGAATCATAAACTCGAAGCGAATTATTATTCCACAATTGATTAATTCAAGTAGGTGTGTGGTTTGCCTGTTGTTCTGCTGAATATTACTCAATCAATTCGAAACGGCTTCCCGGTGCACCACAAACCGGGCACTTTTCAGGACGAGCTCCAATGTGAGTGCTTCCACATACTGGGCAAACATAGATATCCAGCTCTACTGATTCAGTTCCTAAGGTTTCTAAAGCTTCTTTGAAGTACTGTTCGTGCTGCTTCTCTACTTCCCATGCCCATCCCATGAACCGATGGGCTTTGGTCTCTCCTTCTGATTCTGCGTCAGCCATGAATTCGGGATACATGGTTGTGACTTCATAATTTTCCCCCGCGATGGCCGCTTCCAGATTCTGCGCAGTGGAGTTTACACCACCTAGCACAATAAAGTGATTTTGAGCATGCACAGCTTCAGCAGCTGCAACCGCACGGAACAACTTCGCTATCCGAGGATAACCCTCTTTCTCCGCCTGCTTGGCAAACGCAAGATAACGCCGATTGGCCTGCGACTCTCCTGCGAAAGCTGCTTTTAAATCTTCGTTAGTTTTCGCCATGATTACCTCCGTATAATATTAACCACATTATCAACCAGATATTCGTGGATAGTATAAAATATCTTCCAATAAATGGATGTGTCCCAAGCATCACTTTATTAATGTGACTATCTTCTTAATAATTACTCGGGTGGTAGAAAACCAGTCCAGTAGGTCAGTTTTGTTATAATTCTTCACTAGAAATGGAATTGAGCCTGCATGACAAAAATCCATCTTTGGCAAGAAGAAGTCTCAATACAATCGGGTGAATTACAAGTTGGATTTACACTTGAAGAGGAGAATGGCACTCGTACGCAGGTTTGGTATCGATTATCGGAAGAGTACAAATCGCTTGTTTCTAAGAGTTGTGAACCTTTCGTGCTGGCTTCAATCTTTACCGCAATGAGAACCCCCAGCGACCTGATTGTGCATGGGGATGTTGCGCCATCCTTGTTGTTCAATTTAACAGAATTTCAGGCTACCTGGAGCATTTGGAAACCAAAGATCTATAAAAGGATCCAAATCCTCCCCGAATCTGAACTTGAAAGGAAAGAACCCAACACAACCGATGCAGTTATGGCCTTCTCTGGAGGGGTTGATTCGTGTTTTTCTGCGTGGCGGAATAAGAAGATCAATGCCAGCCATATTCCCTATTCTCTCAAAGCAGGAGTCTTTGTTCATGGTATCGAAATCCCATTGAAATATGAAGAATCTTTTGAAGAAGCCCAAGTTGGATCAAAAAAGATTTTAAATAGCATAGGAATGGATTTAATCCCAATCAAAACTAACCAAAGGATTCTTCAACGTCACTCCTCAGACTCTCAAGGAGCGGTATTAGCTTCCTGCCTTATGTTACTGCAAGGAGGATTCATTTGCGGTATCTTAGCTGGATCACATAATTATAGAAATTTAAATTTCCCCTACGGAACCAATCCGTTGACCGATCCATTGCTGTCCAGTGCAAGTTTCCCCATTAAATATGATGGTGCAAATTACTCTCGCCTTCAGAAGATTAGCCAGATCGGAGCTTGGCAGGAAGCCAGGGAGAATTTGAGAGTATGTATGGGAAGAGTTCCAAGAAAAAGGAGCAGAAACTGTTGTCACTGTGAGAAATGTACTCGTACCATCCTGGAGTTCCACATCCTGGGATTGGGCTTACCCAGCTGTTTTGAACAAGATGTCACCAACCAGCAGCTAAAAAAGTTGAGATACCTGGACCTGGATGAGGTCGAGTTTTACGACGATATACTTGCCATTGCAAAGAACAGAGGAATGTCTGAACCTTGGGTAAAGCAATTACAATCAACAAATGATCGAAATCAAATCCGGTTGAAAGCTGAGCAAAACATCCTTTACTGCAAGACAAAAGAAGTGACACGCTCCTTTAGAACATTAATCAAGAAGCGCTGAAATGATATTTTCCTCAACCAACAGAGAGAATTGCTTTGGATAAGATCCACTTGTGGCCTGAAGATATAATTTATCTTGGAGATGGTGCAACTAAAGGTTTTATACTGGAAGAACCATCAGGTCAAAGGCATGCATTGTGGTACAGGTTTCCCTCAGAATTTTCCTCAAAGATAACAGAATGGTGCGATCCTTTTGTGGTTGGGGCGTTATTTAATGCCATGAGTATTCCAGCTGATCTGGTTGTACATGGCAATGTATCTCCTTCCTTGATTTTCAATTTACGTGAATTCCAGGATGCCTGGTCTTCCTGGCACCCAGAGCTTTATTCCCAAGTCGATATCATTCCGGAGGCATCAAAAGAACGAACCCAACCAGATACCCAAGATGCAGTTATGACCTTCTCCATGGGAGTGGATGGATGTTTCACTGCCTGGCGTTACAACAAACCTGATCACGAGCGGATCCCGTATGCTCTTAGAGCAGGTATCCTGGTACACGGCTTTGACTTTCCCCCTCAATACGAGGAGACTTTCGATCGAGCGATTAAAAGGGCAAGGATCATATTAGATAGCGTAGGGATGACATTGATTCCTATGACAACGAATCTCAGGACTATCAATCACCCTATGGAGTCTCGACATGGGGCATTTCTTATTTCTTGTCTTATATTGCTCCAAGAAGGATATCGAGCTGGTTTAATTGGCAGCTCTTACCCTTATGCTACAATGCAACTACAGTGGGGATCGAATCCGCTGACAGATCGGATGTTATCCAGTAAGTTTTTTCCAATCATCCATGACGGTGCAGGTTTCAACCGTATTCAAAAGGTGGCTTATGTATCGGACTGGCCTGAAGCTCTCCAGAACTTGAGGGTTTGTATCAGAAGGGAAGCGGATCAGAGAGACAAGAATTGCTGCCGATGTGAAAAATGCATTCGAACCATCCTGGAGCTACGCGCTTTGGGAATACAGATTCCACCTTCTTTTGAGCAGGATGTAACTAACCAACAAATTTTAAGAATGCGAATATCTGAAGATGTCCTCCGATCGAAATTCTACGATGAAATCCTCGAAGTAACAAAATCTCGAAAAGCTTCAAATAGATGGACAAACACACTTCGATTATCTTTAATCTTGAATAAACTAATCATACAAGTCAAGAAACTTCCAATAACCGATCGTTTCCGCCGCCGTACGAGTCGCAGACAGAGAGAATAACTTGGAATTTAATATCAAGACTAAACAGAAAATCCATTTATGGCCTGAAGAACCCACTATTCAGGAGGGATTTATAACGACTGGTTTTACGCTTGAGTATCCACAAGGAGATCGTTTTCTTGCCTGGTATCGGCTACCTGAAGTTTATTCAAATTGGATAACCAAAGGGAGCAATCCCTTCGTCTTAGGTGCTTTGTTCACTGCCATGCGAACAGCTTCTGACCTGGTCACCCATGGCAAAGTATCGCCAATTCTTTTACAAAACCTGGAAGAATTCCAATCTGCTTATGCATCCTGGTACCCACAGCTTTACAATAGAATTGACATCCAGGCTGATATCGAAAAAGAACAAGAACGATCCGCCACCACCGCAGCAATATCGACATTCTCAGGCGGGGTCGATTCTTGTTTTACCGCCTGGCGTCACCGGAAAGGGAAGGCAGGTCGGAGTACCCGAGACCTTCGCGCAGGTTTGATTCTGCATGGTTTTGATATTCCCATAGGGCGGATAACGACTTTTGAAAGGGTGACAAGAAAAGTAAAGATATTATTGGACAGCTTGAATATGGAAATGATCCCCATGACATTCAATTTGAAGAAACTTGGGGGAAACTTAATCCATACTCAAGGCACTTTCCTCGGCTCCTGCATGTCCTTACTTCAGGGTGGATTCGTGACTGGGATCATCCCAAGCACCAACTCCTATGCTAATCTAAATATTCGTTACGGGACTAATCCTATTACTGACCATTTATTATCCAGCGAAACTTTCTCGATCGTTCACGATAATTGTAGTTATTCACGATCTGAGAAAGTCCGTGAAATTTCAAATTGGCCTGAAGCTCTGGATCATTTACGTGTTTGCCTCAGAGAGGATAGAAGCGAAAGAGACAAGAATTGCTGTCGCTGCGAAAAATGCGTGCGAACGATACTCGAATTCCGATCTTTAGGACTCGGTTTACCGCCCTGTTTCGAGAAAGATATTTCCGCCAACCATATCATGAGTTTGAAATACAATAAAAATTTTATTTACTTTTACAAAGAGATTATCAAAGATTCGAAAAAATCTAAAGTGTCTGGGCTGTGGGTGGGAGCGATCTACCTTTCGATCTTCATTAACAGAATAAGGCAGATCATCAAAAACTCACCTTCAGTGAGACGCATTCATCAATCTACTAAGAAGTTATGAGTCGTTGGCTGATTCTACCTGAAAACAATTTGTATACAAATTCTCAGAGAATCCAAATATGGTCTGAGTAACCCATAAAACAGGGGGGACTTATCTCTACGGTGTCTGGAAGAATATCAAGGAACCATTATGCTCTAGTATTCAAAGCTAAATAACAAGACCGAATCGAAGCCAGTGGATATTTGCCCACACCCAGGTTGCTTGCGGATCTACTTTAAGCCTCTGTTACAAGGTGGATTCATAGCGTGCCTGATTCAGAACTCCCATTCATATTCCGATTAATGAATCCCTTGAGGTACAATTCCCCTTACAGATCCTTTATAATTCAGAGGATCCTTTTCTATTATCCAAGATGCTACTGGCTTCACTCGTATCGAAAAAACTCGCTGGATCGCCAATAGACTAGTAAGCCTTCAACATCTAGGCGTGTGCCTTGGAGAGGATCGGAGCGAATAAAGCGCTAAAACAAGATCTTTCTAGATTGAACTATTGAGAAAATTCATGCAATCGATCAACATCTGGCCCCAAGAGCCCTCTATACAAGGTGAGAAAGTAAAAACTGGTTTCATTTTTGAGAAAACGCAAGATAGAAGAACCATATGGTACGAAATTCCAATAGAGTTCTCTTCCGCTCTTTCCAAGTGGTGCGATTCGTATGTACTTGCAGCGTTATTTGAGGCGATGAATACGTCTGCGGACCTGGTCATTCATGGTGCTGTGTCCCCTTCGCTGATTGATAACCTCAGAGAATTTCAGATCATCTGGAACGCCTGGTTTCCAAAACTTTATTCTCCGGTCGAAATCATTCCAGATAATGAGCTAGAACGGTCTATGCCGAAACACTCTAACCAATTGTTGGCATTTTCCGGAGGCTTAGATTCTTGCTATGCTGCTTGGAAATTTACGAGATCCGATAATATCCACCTTCCTTATTCATCGCTAACAGGACTGATCATCAACGGCTATGAATTTCCTCCCAAATACGAAGATACATTCAACCGCGCCGTAGATAAAGCGAGAATAATTCTTGATAGTGTTGGGATGAAACTCATACCCATCACCACCAATCTTAGAACCATTAACCAGTTTCAGGATAACGCTGGTGGGGCTTTCCTGGCTTCTTGCTTGATGCTTTTTCAAGAGGAGTTTGTTTCAGGATTAATTTCCAGCTCCTATCCTTATTCACATCTGGTCCTTCCGTATGGGTCAAATCCATTGACTGATCGAATGATGTCAAGCCAGACGTTTTCCATCATCCATGGTGGAGCAGAGGCTACTCGCATTGAGAAAATCGCCCAAATCGCCGAATGGCCTGAGGCCATGCAATACATGCGCGTTTGTCTCGGGAGAGAACCCAGCAAAAGAGATAATAATTGCTGCCGTTGTGAAAAATGTGTCCGAAATATCCTGGAGTTCAGAGCCCTGGGCTTTGGATTACCTCCATCTTTTGAAAAAGACATAAACATTTGGCAGATTATCAAATTGAAGTATTCCTACTATACTCAGCTTGGAAATAGTTATGAGGATATCTTAACTGCAATAGACACGAATCATATCCATGCAGCCTGGGTTCTAGCACTTAAATTTACGGTGATCAAGAATAGGGCAAGAATAAATTTGGAGCGTATCTCCTGGCTCAATAGTCTATTACGAAAAATCAAGAATAGACTTAGAATAAGGAGAGATTTCAATGCATAACTCCAGAAGTATCTCCATTTGGCCTGAAGAGCTTTTCGAGAGTAAAGGGATGATTCAAGCAGGCTTTACCATGGAAAATCCGAATGGAGAACGAGTACCATTATGGTATCGAGTACCAGAGAGGTACCGACGTTACCTGACAAAAGGTTGCGAGCCTTTCGTTCTGGCCAGCCTATTCACCGCCATGCGCACAAAGTCAGACTTGGTTGTGCATGGGGAGGTATCTCCTATAATGCTGCGAAACCTGGAAGATTTTCAGGCAGCCTGGTCCTTGTGGCGCTCCGATCTTTATACACGAATTGACATCCTTGCAGATATCGAGAGAGATCAGATCTCTCCGGACAATAGTAAAGCGATTTCGTCGTTTTCTGGAGGAGTCGATTCTTGTTTTGCCGTCTGGCGGCATGGGCATAAAAAAGCCGGCCGCAAAAACCAGGATGTCGGTGCTGGTCTGATGATCCATGGTTATGATATTCCTATTGGAAGGAGAGAGACATTCACCCACGCAGCAAGCAAAGCAGAGATTCTCCTATCCAGCTTGGGGATGGAAATGATAAACATGGAAATCAATTTGAAACAACTAAAGGAGAATTTCGCACACACAGGTGGCACCATCCTCGCCTCATGTTTGATGCTGTTACAGGGCGGATTCACTACAGGTTTGATAGCCGGTGGCGTTTCGTACTCGGATATTTACATCCCCTGGGGAACAAACCCTATCACTGATCCACTTTTGTCCAGCGGAGTATTTTCGATCATTTATGACAGCCTCGACGTTCCGCGGCATATCAAAGTGCGCGAAATCGCCAATTGGCCTGAGGCGAGGCAACACTTGCGAGTCTGCCTGAGTGAAGACCGCAGTAAAAGAGACGAAAATTGTTGCAAGTGTGAAAAATGCGTTCGCACGATTCTGAATTTCAGAGCCCTGGGTTCAGACCTCCCGCCTTGTTTTGCCCATGACGTCTCACTTGCCCAGATATTCAACCTGATCCTTCAAGACGTGATGTTTCCCAAGTATTACCAGGCGATTTTGGAGGATGCAAGAACACGAAAAATCAAAGGGACCTGGCTGATTGTTTTGAGAATCATGCTGTTCTTAAATGGGATCAAGCTAGCAATCATTTCAATGCTTCGCTCAAAGAGAAATCAGGTACGCAGATTACTCGCCAGCAATTGACAAACTTGCTCGAGAGAAGATCGAAAGCCAATATTCACAGAGGAGAACGAACATAAATGTCAGAACAAACCTTGGTTTCATGGTTACTGGAAGCGAAGACTCCCTCTATTAAGTACCTGACATTGCGTCGCCTGGTGGAGCTTCCAGAGAGTGATGAACTTGTACAGGCCGCGCAACAAGACATGAAATCGCATGGTCCAATTCCTGAGATCCTGGCGGAACAAGATGATGATGGTTCTTGGGGAGGCACTGTTTATTCTCATAAGTACACCAGCAGCCATTGGAGCATGCTCCTATTGACAGAACTTGCAGCTGACACAGAAGATCCACGCCTGAAACGAGGCGCCGATTTCATGCTGGAGCTCAAGTGGAAGTTTGTCCATAAATTCCTCAACGAAAAAACCCACGGATTGACTTGTTTCTGGGCAAATCTGCTTCGCTATAGCTGGTACTGCGGCCTAGCTTCAGATGTGCGTACCGAGAAAGCCCTCTCCCTGGTGGTCAACGACGCCTTGAATTTTGGCTGGCGCTGCGAATACAATCACGAATATCCTTGCTCCTGGGGGGCGGCGCGAGCCCTCGGGGCGCTGGCTGCGATACCTGTAGAACAACGTTCCGATGAGATAAAAGCTGCCATTCAAAGCGGATTGGCTTTCCTGTTGGAGGAATACGATTTATCGAAAGTCAATTACCCAAATCCGCCCGGCAGGAAGACTAATACCATATGGAAACACCAGAATTTTCCCCTCTTCTACCAGGCAGATATCCTGCTCGTGCTTCGCGCTCTCCTGGACCTGGGAAAGCTTGATCACCCTGGAGCACAAAACACTTTAGATTGGCTTGAAAAACGGCGGACCTCAGAAGGTCGATGGCCCGGATCAAGCCCCTTCCGCCAGCGCACCTGGGAAGCGTTGGGTGATCATGAGGAAACCAATCGATGGGTTTCCCTGCATTCCACCCTTGTGCTCAAAGCTTCGGGCAGATCGATTTAACTTGTAGAAAGTCCCAATAACCGCCTAAATCCTAGAATAGCTAACAAGGTCGCTCCCCAAACCGCATAACCAACCACCAGGATTGGAACCAGCTTCAATCCGACCCGCGCCGCAAACCAAACCGCAATGGCAAAAGCAACTGTTGGAATGATGCCTATCAATAACCCCCCGGTGAATTTCTCCGTCGCAATTCGATCCCCTTGATTTGCAGAATATACAATCCACAGCGCCAGCGGCATGCCCAGTGGCATGGTGGCAGTCACGGCGGCGACTAGTTTGCTCTGCTTTTCAACGATCGCCACCAGGATGATCACGACTACCGAGATCACGACCGGTAGAATTTCATGCCATTTCATAGGTGATTTTCCTCATAATAATACCTACATCCTTTGATTATTGGTTTTGATTCTTATAACAATCACAATATTTACATATTTGCTTCAAGATGGTAAGAAATCCAGATTACCTGTGAATCTGCGTTCTAAATGTAATACCATAACTTACCATGAAAGACTAGCCAAAAGGCAACAAATCTTCATCTGAGAATGGCATTGGTAGAAGATTATAACAATGAAGTCGTATTAGAGCCCATTTCAACAAATTGAGTCCCATTTAATTATGAAGGTATAATCTCACCATGCCCGTATTAATCCCCCCCAACAGCCTGGTGCTCTACAAGAAACGCCCCGCACGAGTGGTGAGAATTGGTGAAAGATTGGAAATCGAGTTAGAAGGTGGGAACCTAGCAAAAATCAGGGAAAAGGATGTGATCTTGCTCCATCCTGGACCGTTGAAGAGCCTGGGTGAGCTGATGATCCAGGAAGGAGAATTAGAGTCGGCCTGGGACCTCCTGTGCGAGAGCCCGGAAACAACACATTCGCTGGCAGAGCTGGCGGAGATCATCTACGGTGAATATACTCCATCCACCGCCTGGTCAGCCTGGCAGGTGTTAGAAGACGGTTTGTATTTTCGCGGCTCGATCGAAAGAGTGGTAACCTGCTCGCCGGAAGAGGTACACCACACGCAGGAAGCACGCCAAAGACGAAAGGAAGAGGCTGAAGCGTGGACTGAGTTCCTGAACCGTGTCCGCCTCGGTAGGATTTCACCGCAAGACGATGCGCAGTTCCTCAAGGAAGTAGAAGACCTAGCATTAGGTCGAAGAAAAGAGAGTAGATTATTACGCGAGCTAGGTCGCAGCGAACGCCAAGAAAATGCTCATGCTCTTCTCTTGGAGTGCGGATATTGGACATATGAAGTGGATCCTTACCCCACACGGTTTGGGCTTACAACAAACATACCTCAGGTAACAATGCCACAAATGACGGATGAACCTCGCCTGGACCTGACCAGCCTCCCCGCATTTGCTATTGACGATCCTGGAAACAAAGACCCGGATGATGCAATCTCCCTGGTCAGCTGTTCGTCAGATGAACAAGGCATCTTTGTAAAAGGGGACTTGTGGGTGCATATCGCTGACGTCTCTGCCTTGGTGCCTCCTGATAGTGAGATGGACCTGGAAGCACGCTCACGAGGCGCCACACTTTACCTTCCGGAAGGGGCAATCCCTATGCTACCTCCGGAGGTAATACAGCATTTAGGGCTGGGATTGGAAGAAATATCCCCCGCCCTCTCATTCGGGGTAGAGGTTGACGCGGTGGGTGAAATTTCGATCAGAGAAATTAAATCCAGCTGGATTCGAGTCCAGCGCCTCAATTATCAAGAAGTAGAAGAAAAGATAACCGAGGAGCCATTCTTAAGCTTAAGGCGAATTGCTCAACGCTATCTAGAACGCCGAGAGCAAAACGGAGCACTAACGTTAGATCTACCAGAAGTGAATATCTCTTATTCAAAAGGCCAGGTGACCGTCCAACCCATTCCAAGGTTGAACAGCCGGAACATTGTGAGAGAGGCAATGATCATGGTCGGCGAAGCGGTTTCTCGATTCGCCCTTGACAATGAAATTCCTATCCCTTTCGTAGCACAGGAGACGCCTACCAGCTGGTTATCTTCTGACAAAAGAAAAGAGCAGAGAGTCGCTCCTGATGACTTTGCGGGGCTTTATTCCTTACGCAGAAATCTCAAGCGCAGCCAAGTGAGCAGCTCACCAGCAGCCCATACCGGAGTTGGATTGCCTATCTACACTCGTGCTACCAGCCCTCTTCGACGATATTTAGACCTGGTGGTACACCAGCAGCTTCGTTCATACCTTCTAGACCGACCTATCTTAAACAAGCAGGAAATCCTGGAGCGAGTAGGATCTTCGGAAGCCATAACCGGGCTGGTTTCGCAAACTGAAAGCCTGGCACGCAGGCATTGGACATTGGTTTACCTCATGCAGCAGAAAGGGTGGAATGGGGAAGGTATACTGGTGGTAAAAGAGGGCTTTCGAGGCACGGTCATCATCCCAGAGCTCGGCTTAGAATCTTCTATTCAACTCAGAGAGGATTTACCGTTAAACAGTCCGCTTCCCCTGGGTCTGAGTGGAATCAACCTGGCCGAGCTGGACGTATTTTTCCTCCACTTATAGAACCGCTACTTTCTCAGAACATTTGCACCGGTCGGCTAGATTTAAATAGAAGCGCTTCAATCCGGATAGTCGATAATCTCTGGGTGATGGAGAAATTTTTAGGGTTGATAGAGAGGTTGGACAATAATGGTCAAGTTCTCTCCGGCCGGACGAACAACTTCTCAACCGCCCAATCCACCAGTCCTGGAAATAATTCATTGAGGCAAACCGCCAGCTTCAAAGGCCAGGGAATGATCAGAATTCGTTTTGGATGGCGAACCAGGTGCAAGACTGACCGGGCAACCTCATCGGCGCTCAACAAAAGCCAGGCTGGGGTGGTTATTCTTGTTCTCCGGTCGATGTGAGCGTGTTGGCCAAACTCCGTTGCTACTGCACCAGGGTATATCCCTGAAACTTTAATGTTATAAATGCCCACCTCACGCCTCAGCGCTTCGCTGAAGCCTCTGACTGCAAACTTGCTGGCAGAGTAAGCGGTATACGTGGGAGGCGAAACCAATCCAGCAACTGAGGACATATTAATAATATGCCCTCTCCGGTTTTCAATCATGTGGGGCAAAACCGCTTGACACATCCAGATCAACCCTAACACATTCACATGAAACAAGGTCTGGATATCGTCCTTCGGATCCAATTTCTCCAACCAATCTAAAGCGCCAAATCCAGCATTATTAAAAAGTATATCGATCTGGTTGAACTGGCTTAGAACGACTCTCGTCAACTGCTGGATGTCCTCCAGCCTGTTCAAGTCTATGGCTATGGGAAGCGCTTCCCCGCCATCTGCTTTAATTTCTTCGGCAAGAGCATGCAATCGATCGAAGCGCCGGGCAGCAAGAATAACCTGGTAACCTTCTCTTGCAAAAAGTCGTGCGGTGGCAGCTCCTATCCCTGAGGAAGCTCCTGTTATGATTATTACTGGAGAATTGGACATCTTCGAGACTTCCGGTTATTACTCAGTTTGTAGCGTAATATTGAAAACAGAATATTGGCGATGAATTATAGCATGGGTCAGAATTCGTCCTATTGACAGATCTTCCCACCTGGATTAAAATGATACCGACCGGTCGGTATGTTTATTAAGGACCTAACCAATGCAAAGACGCAGCGTAGAGACTCACAACCACATTCTGAACACCGCCATAGACCTCTTTTCTCGTAGCGGTTACGAGTCGACTTCAGTGGCAGAAATCTGCCAGGAAGCCGGAGTAAGCAAAGGCGCTTTCTACCATCACTTCCCCTCCAAGCAAGATGTTTTCTTGGAACTATTGAGCTCCTGGCTGGAATTACTCGACATGCAGATGACGATAATCCAGGAGGAAGCGAAAAACGTCCCTGATGCACTATTGAACATGGCTGGTTTAATGGAGCAGATGTTTCAACAGGCAAGCGGACGCTTGCCCATGTTCCTGGAGTTTTGGACTCAAGCCAGCCACGATCCTACCGTTTGGAAAGCAGTCATTGCCCCTTACCAACGATATCAGGAATACTTCAAGACTCTGGTAAATAATGGGATCACTGATGGAACTCTGAAAGCTAATAACCCAGAGGCTACTTCCCGAACCCTGGTAGCCCTTGGTGTTGGTCTGTTACTCCTGGGAGTATTGGAGGCTGGAGGGAATCAAGGGATTGATTCACCAATATATAGTATGAATTTACTTTTGGAAGGAATAAAAGAAGGAAAAG
>Ga0209254_10001578_pt1 | contig 20508 bp, 18 predicted proteins | sample FrelakmetDIP11DI_FD_187148 | JGI IMG/M metagenome (GOLD analysis project Ga0209254, IMG submission 187148) | Freshwater lake sediment microbial communities from the University of Notre Dame, USA, for methane emissions studies - DIP11 DI (SPAdes)... | ecosystem: Environmental > Aquatic >...
CGCCTGGAAAGCGTGTTCAGGATAATATCCTGACGGGGGTTCGAATCCCCCCCTCTCCGCCATCAAACTAACGACCACACGAACGCTCAATGCCGAAACATGCCTACCACGGCAGGCTGTCCGTGGTTGTTCCCGTCAAGAACGAGCAGGACAACGTAGAGCCGCTGGTGCGTGAAATCGCGGCAGCCTTGTCCGGCAACACCACGTTCGAAATCATCTACATCAACGACGGCAGCACGGATGCCACTCAATCCAGGCTGGATGCCCTGAAAGTCGAGTTTCCAATGCTGCGGGTAATCCGCCTCCGCGCCTCGTGCGGGCAGAGCCGGGCAGTGACGACGGGAGTAAGCGCGGCACGTTACGAATGGATCGCTACGCTGGACGGCGACGGCCAGAACGATCCGGCCGACATTCCGGCGCTGCTGGCCAGGCTGGCCGACCCGGCACAGCCTGCGAATCTGGAACTGCTGGCCGGCTGGCGTTCCAAGCGCAACGACACTTTCCTGCGCCGCATTTCATCGAAAATCGCAAATGGCGTGCGCTCGCGCTTGCTGAAGGACAACACACCGGATACCGGTTGCGGCCTCAAGGTGTTTGCCCGCGAGACCTTCCTGCAACTGCCCAACTTCGATCATATGCACCGCTTCCTGCCAGCGCTGGTGATGCGCAATGGCGGCACCGTGGTGTCGGTTCCGGTCCATCACCGTGCGCGTGAACGCGGCACCTCCAAATACGGCGTGCACAACCGATTGTGGGTGGGCATTGTCGACCTGTTCGGGGTCGCCTGGCTGCAGCGGCGGGTACGCCTGCCGCTGATCGAGCCTGAATCCGATATCTAGATGAAAGCACGCGTCATCCTCAAGGGCCTGGCGCTGATGTTGAGCCTGGCGCTGTTGGGCTATCTGTTCAAGACCAGCGATCTGGGCAACAGCGTCAACGAAGCCTGGATCGACGCACGGGTGCGCGGACACGGCATCAACGGCGCGCTGCTGTTTCTGCTGATGGGCGGGGTATTCACCGCCATCGGCCTGCCGCGCCAGATCATCGCCTTTCTCGGCGGCTACGCCTTCAGCGTGGGGTTGGGCACGCTACTTGGCGCGCTGGCCGCGCTGCTGGGCTGCATGCTGAGCTTTGCCTACGCGCGTTTCTTCGGCAAGGGACTATTGCGCGCGCGGCTGGGCGAGCGAGCCAGTCGCTTCGACCGCTTCATCCACGATCATCCGTTTTCCATGACGGTGCTGATCCGGTTGCTGCCTGTGGGCAGCAACCTGCTGACCAATCTGGCGGCGGGTATTTCCAGCATTCGGCCGGTGCATTTCTTTTCCGGCACCTTGCTCGGTTATTTGCCGCAGACGCTGGTGTTTGCACTGGTCGGCAGCGGCGTTCACATTGCGCCAACCCTGAAGCTTGTACTGGCCATCGGCCTGTTCCTGATATCGGGCGGGCTGGGGGCCTGGTTGTACCGTCGATTCCGGCATGGCCAAAGCCTCGACGACCAGGTTGATGCCGCGCTCGATGATCCAGGAATATCCCATCATGAATCCGCATCCAAACCCTGACGTTTCCGGTCGCGGCCAGTTGCTGCTGAGTCTGTTGCTTTTGGCAGCGTTGTCCGTGGTGGCGCTGCTGACCCGGCCGCTGACACCGATCGACGAAACGCGCTATGTCAGCGCGGCCTGGGAAATGTGGCTGCGTGGTGATTTCCTGGTGCCGTTCAAGAATGGCGAACCCTACAGCCACAAACCGCCGTTCATGTTCTGGATGTTTCATGCCGGATGGGCACTGTTCGGCGTAAACGACTGGTGGCCGCGCCTGGTTCTGCCGCTGTTTTCCGCAGGTACGCTGGTTCTCACCTATCGTCTGGCGAGCCGTCTGTGGCCGCACCAAGCCGGTCTGGGTGGGCAGGCCGCGCTGGTGCTGGTGAGCGCGATGCTGTGGATCGTTTTTTCCACCATGGTCATGTTCGACGTGATGCTGGCGTTCTGGGTGCTGTTCGGCATGCACGGCGTGCTCGCCGCCGCCGATGGCAAGCGATATGGATTCGTTCTGCTGGGCATAGCGGTCGGCATGGGCGTGCTGACCAAGGGGCCGGTTATCCTGCTGAATCTGCTGCCGGTCGCAGTCCTGGCGCCGTGGTGGAATCCGGGCTTGATGTGGAAGCGCTGGTACGGCGGGCTGGTGCTGTCCGTGCTGCTGGGTGCGGCCATCGCGCTGGCGTGGGCGCTGCCGGCCGGCATGACGGGGGGCGAGGCGTATCGCAATGCGATTTTCTGGGGCCAGACCGCCAACCGCATGGTCGAGTCGTTTGCCCACCGGCGACCGTTCTGGTGGTATGTGCCCTTGCTGCCCCTGCTGCTGTTTCCCTGGTTCGTCTGGCCCGGATTCTGGAAAGCCCTGGCGCATCATCGACGCGTCGGACTGGATCGCGGCACGCGTTTTTGCCTGGCCTGGATGCTGCCGGTGTTCATCGCGTTTTCTCTTATCAGCGGCAAGCAGCCGCATTACATGGTGCCGATGTTTCCGGCGTTCGCGCTGCTGACGGCGCGCGTGCTGGCCGATCGCCCCGGAACCCACGTCGGTCTGCCCGCACTGCTGGTCGCAGTGCTCGCTGGCGCGATGATTCTGGCCGCCGGCGGTCAGTTTGCCGGGCTACATGACCAGGTCACCGTTCTGCCGTCGATGTGGCCGGGTGCGCTGCTGGTGCTGCTGGCACTGGCGGCCTGGGTAGCCGGGCGCAGGGGGTTCCCGCCCGTGCTGATCCTGGCGCTGCTGGGTGCGGGCACGCTTGTGCTGGTGCAGCTGGCGGCCATGCGTTCGATCGATCCCCTGTATGACATCAAGCCGATGGCGCAGGCGATCAAGCAAGTGCAGGACGAGGGATTGCCGGTGGCGAATGTCGCGAATTACCACGCGCAATACCAGTTTCTCGGCCGTCTGGAAGCCCCGCTGGTTGAACTGCACGGAGCAGAGGCAACGCGCTGGCTGGCCGCGCATCCGCAGGGCTATGCGGTCATCTATCTGAAGGACTGGGACAAGCTCGACGCGATCCCCGCACGACACAAACAGCCGTATCGCGGGGGTGCTGTGGTACTGGTAGACACGCTGACGGCGACCAGGCTGCTGGCCGTCCACGTCGAGTAGCGAAGAGGCTTAAGCTTCGGCCTCGCGTTGCGGCAGCACCACTTCGCGCGAGGGCGAAATGGTCGAGATGGCGTGCTTGAAGATCATCTGCGCCGCCTGATCCTGACCTTTCAGCAGCACCACGAACTGATCGAACGACTCGATTCGCCCCATCAACTTGATGCCGTTGACGAGAAACACCGACACCGGAATGCGCTCCTTGCGGAGGGTGTTGAGGAAAACATCCTGCAGTTGGTTATGTTCTTTGCTGGCCATGATTGGCTCCCTGTCAGAAGTTGGGCGGGGCGCAAAGCCCCGCTTAGTATTATTAGATGATTACTCGATTTTTGCACCGGCGCGCACTTCAGCGATAGCTTCGCGCACGCGTTGCTGCTGCAACTGCTTGACGATTTCGCCGCGCACGGCATCCAGCGGAGGCAGTTTCGGCATGCGGGTGTCATCGAGGCGGATGACATGGTAGCCGAACTGGGTTTTCACCGGTTTCTGGGTGGTCTCGCCTTTCTTCAGGGCGACCATGGCATCAGAAAACTCTTTCACGTAAGCGCCGCGGTCTGCCCAGTCGAGCGCGCCGCCGTTCTTGGCAGAGCCCGGATCCTGTGAATACTTCTTCGCCTGATCTTCGAACTTGACATTCTTCTTGTTCAGGCTGGCGATGATCTTGTTGGCCTCGGCCTCGGTCTTCACCAGAATGTGGTGCACGAGATATTCCTCTCCAACCGCTTCGGCCGCAGCCTTGTCGTAGGCTGCCTGGATTTCGGCATCGGTGACCGGGTGGGTTTTGACAAAATGTTCCAGATAGGCCTTGGCCAGCTGATCCTCGCGGCGGATGTTCAGCGCGGCGGCAATCCGCGGATCGTTTTCGAGTCCCTGCTTGATCGCAGCCTGCGACAGCAGCTCCAGGTTGATGAGCGAATCGCGCACCCGGGCATCGAGTTGCGGTGAATCCGGCTGGCCCTGAGCCATGTCACGCTTGACCATTTCGCCGTACAAGGCGGGGATTTCCTTGCCATTGACCACGGCGATCGGCTTGGCTGCGACTGCCTCAGGGACAGGGGTTGGCGCAGGAGTCGGCGCAGAAGTTTGTGCATGAGCCAACGGGGACAGCGCCAGCAGCATCAGTGCAGGGATAAGAGCAACACGCATTCGGATTCCTTTCAAAGTTCTTCGGGGGTTAAGGCGGTAATAGACAACGCGTGGATTTCGCGCTGCATCAGTTCGCCCATGGCTCCGTACACCAGTCGGTGGCGGGCCAGGGTGGAGAGATTACGAAACTTGGGTGATACCAGGGTGAGACGGAAATGCCCACCACCGGAAGCGGCGCCGGCATGGCCCTTGTGCTGTGCACTCTCGTCTTCCAGAGTGTAGGTCTCGGGTTCCAGTGCGGCGAGGCGCTGGCGGATCAGGTCGGACGTGCTCATGCCGGAAAAACCTTCTTGAACGGCTTGACGCTTACGCTGGCATAAACGCCGGCTGTCATATAGGGGTCGGCACCCGCCCACGCCTGCGCGGCGGCCAGTGAGTCGAATTCTGCGACGATCAGGCTGCCGGTAAAGCCCGCGCCGCCGGGGTCACTGCTGTCGATGGCAGGAAACGGTCCGGCCAGCAACAGGTGACCCGCCTGCTGCATGGCGTGCAGGCGGTCCAGGTGGGCAGAACGGGCAGCAAGCCGCCTGTCGAGACTGTCGGGCACATCCTGTCCGACGATGGCATAGAACATTATTGCTTTTCTTCCTTTTCCAGGTCGGCCTTGTCCAGATACTTGGTCAGCATCATGCTCTGGCCGACCACGAACACCAACATCAGCCCCAAACTGCCGAACAACTTGAAGTTGACCCAGGCATCCGTCGAGAAATTGAAGGCGACAATCAGATTTGCAACCCCCATGAAGGCAAAAAAACCGCCCCAACTCGCGTTTAGTCGACCCCATGCGATGTCCGGAAGTTCCATTTGTGCGTTCATCAGGCTTTTGATGACGTTGCGGCCGAACGCGGCGCTGCCGAAAATGATGCCTGCAAAAATCCAGTACAGGACGGTCGGCTTCCATTTGATGAAGCTTTCGTCGTGCAGCCACAGGGTGGCGCCGCCGAATACCGCAATGATGCCCAGGCTGACCCACATCATGGTTTCGACCTTGTGGCCGCGCAGCTTGACCCAGCCGATCTGGGCAAAGCTGGCAACGATGGCGACCAGAGTGGCGAGATAGATACCGGGCTTTTCACCCACGCCAGCCGGTTGTGGCAAGCCCAGGCTGGCCATGAAGGCGCGGGTGGCTTCGGCATTGGCATCGCCAATTTTATAGGCGACGAAAAAGATAATGATCGGAAACAGATCAAACAGCAGTTTTCTCATTTTTTCTCGTTATGGACGGGCTGGTTGCCGCTGTAATTCGGAGGACGGCGTATTTTGCTATGATTCCCCCTCTTGACCAAGCGTTTTTGCCTTGGTGGCCTGACCCGATTCATCGATGCTCAATATCGATCTGCATTGCCATTCCAACGTATCAGACGGCGTGCTGCCACCCGCCGAGGTGGTCGCACGCGCGGCTGCCAATGGCGTGCACGCGCTCGCGCTGACCGATCACGACGATGTGTCCGGACTGACTGCGGCACAGGTGGCTGCCAGCGAAGCCGGGCTCACCCTGATTCCGGGCGTCGAAATCTCGGTGAGCTGGTGCGGTCAGACCGTTCATGTCGTCGGTCTTCGCGTCGACCCGCTCAACCCTGAACTGGCGGAAGGGCTGCTCGGGATCCGCCTTGGGCGCATCGAACGCGCCCGCCGTATGAGCGACGACCTTGCGCGAAGCGGCATCGCCGGAGCGTATGAAGGGGCCAATGCCTATGCCGCCAACAAGCAGATGGTCGGGCGTACCCATTTTGCGCGCTGGCTGGTGGCGCAGGGTCACGCCCCCGACATGCGCAGTGCTTTCCGGCGCTATCTGACACGCGGCAATCCCGGTTACGTCGATCACGAATGGACCAGCCTGGAAAACGCAGTCCGCTGGATCCTTACCAGCGGGGGCATGGCGGTGGTCGCGCACCCCGGACGCTATGCATTCAACGCGCGCGAACTGCACCTGTTTCTGGATGATTTCCGCGCGCTGGGCGGCGAGGGTATCGAGGTCATCACCGGCAGTCACCACCCGTCCGAATACGGCAAGTTTGCCGACCTGGCGCGCGCCTTCGGCCTCAAGGCCTCGCGTGGTGCGGATTTTCATGCGCCAGACGAAGGCGTCGATATCGGCCGCCTGCCTGCATTGCCGCATTACTGTCAGCCGGTCTGGCAAGGCTGGCCGGAACTCGAACCCCATTTTTCACTATCCATGGCCTGAGATGTCGATGTCGCAATTCTTCAATATTCACGCAGACAACCCACAGCCCCGACTGATCCAGCAGGCAGTCGACATCCTCAAGCGCGGGGGCGTGATCGTTTATCCCACCGACTCGTGTTATGCACTGGGTTGTCATATCGGCGACAAGGAAGCGGCGATGCGGTTGCTGTCGGTGCGCGGGCTCGATAGCGGACATGACCTGACGCTGATCTGTCGCGACCTCTCCGAACTCGGCCGCTACGCCCAGGTCGACAATGCCCAGTTCCGTTATCTGAAGGCGCATACCCCCGGCGCTTACACCTTCATTCTGCGCGGCACGCGCGAAGTGCCTAAAAGGCTGCTGCACAAAAGGCACGACACCATTGGCCTGCGCGTCCCCGCGCACCCTATTGTGCAGGCGCTGCTGGCCGAATTGGGCGAGCCTATCCTGTCGTCCACGCTGCTGCTGGCCGGTGAAGATGTGCCGCTGACCGAGCCGTGGGAAATCCGTGAGCGTCTGGAACACCTGGTCGATCTGGTCATCGACGGCGGCGCCTGTGGCCTCACCCCGACCACCGTGGTCGACCTCACCACCGATACACCGGTCGTGGTGCGTTTCGGCAAGGGCGACACATCGGACATCGAGTCGTGAGTCGCTCATGGACTTCCCTCTCCCCAACCCTCTCCCGCAAGCGGGAGAGGGGGCAACCGTGCCGCCATGCGGCGCCTGAAGCATGATCGAACTCAGCCTGATCCAGAAAATTGCCGTATTTGCGCTGCCGGTGATCTTTGCCATCACCCTGCACGAGGCCGCGCATGGCTACGTCGCACGCTTTTTCGGCGACATGACCGCAGCCGCGGCGGGCCGCATCACTGCCAATCCGCTCAAGCACATCGACCCGGTCGGAACAATTTTGGTGCCGCTGGTGATCCTGCTGACCAGCAAGCTGCTGGGCGGGGGGGCGATCCTGTTCGGCTGGGCCAAGCCGGTGCCGGTCAATTTCGCCCGCCTGCGCCGTCCCAAGCAGGACATGCTGTGGGTCGCCGCAGCCGGGCCTGGCATGAACTTCGTCATGGCCGTATTCTGGGCGCTGATGATCCAGCTTGGCCACGCGCTGGGCAACGGATTTGCCAGCGCGCCGCTGATGCTGATGGGCGCGGCCGGCGTGTTCATCAACGTCATCCTGATGGCGCTCAACCTGATTCCGCTGCCGCCACTCGATGGCGGCCGCATCGCCGTCAGCCTGCTGCCCTATCGCGCAGCCGTCAGCTACGCAAGGATCGAGCCGTATGGGCTGTTCATTCTGCTCGGCCTCATGTTCACCGGTGTGCTGAGCATCATCCTGTGGCCGCTGATCAGTATGTTCATCGGCCTCGTTGCGCTGGTCACCGGTCTCGAATCCGCGCAACTGGTTGGCCTGATCCAGATCGTGCTGACCTGATTTCCTTACCCTTTTTTCCCTACGACTAACCGAAAAATGTATTCCGACCGCGTTCTCTCCGGCATGCGCCCCACCGGGCGCCTCCATCTCGGCCACTACCACGGCGTGCTCAAAAACTGGCTGCGTCTGCAGAACGAGTACCAGTGCCTGTTTTTCGTCGCCGACTGGCACGCGCTGACCACGCATTACGACACGCCGCAGATGATCGAGGAGAACGTGCGCGACATGACGATCGACTGGCTCGCCGCCGGCGTCGACCCGGCACAGGCCACGCTGTTCGTGCAGTCGCGCGTGATCGAACACGCAGAGCTGCATCTGCTGCTGTCGATGATGACGCCGCTGGGCTGGCTGGAGCGGGTGCCGACCTACAAGGACCAGCAGGAAAAGCTCAGCGAAAAGGACCTCTCGACCTATGGTTTCCTCGGCTATCCGCTGCTGCAAAGCGCCGATATCCTGATCTACCGCGCCAACCTGGTGCCGGTGGGCGAGGACCAGGTGCCGCATATCGAATTCACCCGCGAAATCTGCCGCCGCTTCAATCACCTGTACGGCCGCGAGCTCGGATTCGAGGACAAGGCGCGCGCCGCAGTCAAGAAACTCGGTACAAAAAAGGCACGGCTCTACGAGGAGTGCCGCACTGCCTATCAGGAAAAGGGCGATGAAGAGGCGCTGGAATCGGCCAAGGCACTTCTGAACGACGCGCAGAACCTGTCGATGAACGACCTCGAACGGCTGTACGGCTATCTCGAAGGCTCCGGCAAGATGATCCTCGCCGAACCCGAGTCGCTGCTGACCGCCGCTTCAAAGATGCCCGGACTTGACGGGCAGAAGATGTCGAAGTCCTACAACAACACGATCGCCTTGCGCGAAGACCCGGATACGGTGTCGAAGAAAATCCGCACCATGCCGACCGACCCCGCACGCGTGCGTCGCACTGACGCAGGCAATCCGGCCAAATGCCCGGTGTGGCAGTTCCACCTGGTGTATTCCGACGACACCACCCGCCAGTGGGTGACGGCAGGTTGCACCAGCGCCGGCATCGGCTGCATCGAATGCAAGCAGCCGGTGATCGACGCCGTGCTTGCAGAACTCGCACCGATCCGCGAGCGCGCGCAGTATTACGAAGAGAATCCCGACCAGGTGCGCAACATCCTTGCCGACGGCAGCGAAAAAGCTCAGGAGATGGCGCGTGACACGATGCGCGACGTACGCGAGGCGATGGGTCTGACATTCGGGTAATGCTGGATGCTGCCTTATGGCTGCGATCGGTTCATCGCAACCGGATCGTAATTCCGTTTCGGACCGGCCGCTTCGAAGAGATCTCCCGGGCAACCCGGCTCATAAATCTGCCAGCGATTTGATGTGCGCTGCAACGCTGCGACCCAAAGAACTGAGGTTGTAGCCGCCTTCCAGCACCGACACGATGCGTCCTTCGGCATGGCGCGCCGCCACGCCCATCACCTGCTCCGTAATCCAGACATAATCCGCTTCCACCAGTCCGAACTGCGCCATGTCGTCTTCGCGGTGGCCATCGAACCCGGCGGAGAAAAACAGCATGTGCGGACGGAAGGCTTCCAGTCGCGGCATGATCCTGGCGCTGAAGGCTTCGCGGTAGGCCGGGCCGCTGGTGCCGGCTGGCAGCGGCAGGTTGACGATATGGTCGCTGGCGGTGTCGGCTCCGCAAAAGGGGTAGAAGGGGTGCTGGAAGGTGGAGCAGAGCATCACGCGCGGATCGTCGCGAAAAATGTCCTCGGTGCCGTTGCCGTGGTGGACGTCGAAATCGACGATGGCCACCCGTGCCAGGCCGTGTGTTTCCAGCGCATGCGCGGCCGCCACCGCAACGTTGTTGAAGATGCAGAAGCCCATTGCCTGGTTGCGGGTGGCATGGTGTCCGGGCGGGCGGCAGGCGACGAAAGCATTGTTGACCTCACCGCGCATGACCAGATCCACTCCCATCACTGCACCGCCGGCCGCATGATAGGCGGCGTCCAGGGTATGCGGGCTCATACTGGTGTCGGGATCCAGCGCATGCAAGCCCTCGCCCGGTGAAGCGGCCTCGACCAAGTCGACATAGGCGGCATCATGCACGCACAGCAACTGGCTGCGATGTACCAGGAGGGCTTCGTGATGCGTCAGGTAGTCAAAGAGTCGGGCGGTGTGCAACTGGTCATCGATGGCGGAGAGGCGCAGAGGACTCTCCGGATGCCAGTCGCCCATGTTGTGCTTGAGGCATGCGGGGTGGGTGATGTAGGCGGTATGCATGGTGCGGCAAAAATGTTGAATGTGTTGACTATAGCCTTGCCAAGATGGCACTGTCATAAAGTCTGGCCTAGGATTTGCTTGACTGGATCCTGGTCTCTTCGAATTATCCCCGCAACCCCACCCCAAAGAATCCATGCCCCAACATTATTTGCATCCCCTGTTCAATGCCCGCTCCGTGGCAGTCTTCGGTGCCAGCGAACGCGAGGATTCAGTCGCAGGCATCCTGTTCAGGAATCTGCGCACCGCCGGATACGGCGGTCAGGTTTACCCGATCAACCCCAAACATGACAGCATTTTTGGCGAGCGTTGCTACGCGCATACCAACGAATTGCCGGAAACCCCGGAACTCGCCCTGATAGCCACCCCGGCACATACCGTGGCGCAGATCATGGAGGAATGTGGCCAGCGCGGCATTCGCCACGCCATCGTGCTGTCGGCCGGCTTCCGCGAGGTTGGCGCCCAGGGCGTGGCGATGGAAGAAGCGGTGATGGCCGCAGCGAAGAAGCACGGTATCCGTTTTATCGGCCCCAACTGTCTGGGCATACAGCGTCCCGGCATCGGTCTCAACGCCACCTTCAGCCAGGGCGCCACCCTGGCCGGCGACCTGGCCCTGGTGTCGCAATCCGGTGCACTATGCACCTCCATGCTGGACTGGGCGGAATCCAACGGCATCGGCTTTTCCAGCGTGATCTCCACCGGTGCCTCGGCCGACCTCGATTTTGGCGAAATCCTAGATTACCTGGCCACCGACAGCAAAACCAAGGGCATCCTGCTTTACATCGAGGGCATTCGCGATGCTCGCCGCTTCATGAGCGCGCTGCGTGCCACGTCCCGCTTCAAGCCCATCGTGCTGGTGAAGGTCGGTCGGCATGCGGCCGGCTCCAAGGCAGTGCAGTCGCACACCGGCGCCCTGGTCGGCTCCGACGCAGTGTTCGACGCGCTGGTGCGCCGTGCCGGCGTGGTGCGGGTCAATACCATCCTGCAACTGTTCGCTTCGGCACGCGCGCTGGCCACCCACATCCAGCCCACCGGCAACCGGCTCGCCATTGTTACCAACGGCGGCGGTCCCGGCGTCATGGCCACCGACCGCGCGGTAGACCTTGGCGTGCGCCTGGCCGAACTGGCGCCGGCGACCATCGAAAAGCTCAATGCCGTGTTGCCGGCCAACTGGTCGCACGGCAACCCGCTCGACATCATCGGCGACGCCGCGGCCGACCGGTATCGCGCGGCAGTGCAGGGCTGCCTGGAAGATGAAAACGTCGACGGCGTACTGGTGATGCTGACGCCTCAGGCCATGACCAAACCGGCCGAAGCGGCCATGGCGGTGATCGAGGTGGCGAAAAACTCTCGCAAGCCGGTGCTCGGTTGCTGGATGGGCGAGGCGCAGGTGCACGAGGGCCGCCGAATGTTCAAGGAGGCCGGCATTCCATACTTCACCACGCCGGAACCGGCGGTGGAGGTGTTCTCCTACCTGTCCGCGTTCTACGAGAACCAGCGCCAGTTGATGCAATCCCCCGGTCCGCTGTCACAGCTGACCGAGCCCGACGTGGAAGGCGCCCGCCTGATTATCGAAAATGCGCTGGCGCACGGCCGCCATCTATTGAATGAGGTCGAGTCGAAGGCCCTGCTGGCGGCCTTCCACATCCCGGTGGCACAGACGCTGATTGCACGCAGCCCGATGGAGGCGATGTTGATGGCGCAGCAGATGGGTTTCCCGGTGGCGATGAAGATCAATTCGCCGGACATTACGCACAAATCCGACGTCCATGGCGTGCGTCTGAACCTCGCCAGTGGCCAGGCGGTGCGTTCGGCGTATGGCGAAATGCTGGCCGAGGTGAAACGCACGCTGCCTGAGGCCACGCTGGATGGCGTCGTGGTCGAACCGATGGTGAGCCGGCCGCACGCGCGCGAAGTGCTGCTGGGCATGACGTCCGACCCGGTGCTCGGGCCGGTGATCGTGTTCGGGGCAGGTGGCGTCGATGTCGAAGCCTTCCAGGATCGTGCCGTCACCCTGCCACCGCTGAACCACTACCTGGCGCGCGACCTGATCGGCCGCACCCGCGTCGCCACCTTGCTGGGCGCATTCCGCAACCGTTCGCCGGTCGACATGGCCGCGCTGGAGAGCGTGCTGCTGCGCCTGTCTGAAATGGTCTGCGAACTGCCCTGGCTGGCCGAACTTGACATCAACCCTCTGCTGGTCGACGAACACGGCGCGCTGGCCCTGGATGCCCGCATCGTCATCGCGCCGCGCGTGCCGTCTGCTGACCGCTACGGGCACATGGCGATCCATCCCTACCCGGCGCATCTGGTGACGCACTGGCAGTTGCCCGACGGCAACAACGTGCTGATCCGCCCGATCCGCCCGGAAGATGCAGAACTGACCCAGGCCTTCGTGCGCAGCCTGTCCGAGGAAGCCAAGTATTTCCGGTTCATGGATGCGGTGCGCGAACTCTCGCCCGCCATGCTGGCACGCCTGACCCAGATTGATTACACACGTGAAATGGCGCTGCTGGCCGTTGCCGAAATCGATGGGAAGGAAATGGAACTGGGGGTCGCGCGCTATGCCATCAATCTCGACGGCGTGTCCTGCGAATTCGCCCTGGTGGTGGACGATCACTGGCAGAAGCAGGGCATCGCCCACAAGCTGATGGACGTGCTGATGGACGTGGCGCGCAGCAAGGGGTTGAAGGTGATGGAGGGGGAAGTGCTGAAAACCAACCGCACCATGCTGAAGCTGGTGGAAGGCCTCGGCTTCCGTATCGAACCGCATCCCGAGGATGACACGGTGCGCAGGATTACGCGCGCGTTGTAGCACGCGATCGGATGAAGTGGCCGGGTCAGGCGGCCACGCGCTGCCCGCTTTCCTCGGACAGGTAGTAGCGCGCAAGGACGTTGAGCGCGTCGTCGAATTCATATACCAGAGGCACACCGGTCGGGATGACCAGATCGGTGATCTCGGTATCCGATATGTTGTCGAGGTGCTTCACCAGAGCGCGCAGGCTGTTGCCATGTGCGGCAATGAGCAGGGTTTTGCCGGCCTGCAATTCGGGCAGGATGGCTTCGTGCCAGACTTCCAGCACCCGCACCAGGGTATCGGCGAGCGATTCCGTGGCCGGCAGGCGATCAGGGGGCAGCTTGTCGTAACGCCGGTCGAAACGTGGATGACGCGGATCGGAGGCATTGAGCGTGGGCGGCCGGATATCGAAGCTGCGGCGCCAGAGATGCACCTGCTCGTCGCCGTAATGCTCGGCCACCTCGGTCTTGTTCAGACCCTGCAATGCGCCATAGTGCCTTTCGTTGAGGCGCCAGTCCTTGATTTCCTGCAGCCAGACCTGGTCCATGGCTTCCTTTGCGAGGAACAGCGTGCGAATCGCTCGTTTGAGGACCGAGACATAGGCGCCATCGAATACGATTCCATGGTCCCGCAGCAGACGGCCGGCTTTCATGGCCTCCAGCCGTCCGGTCTCGGAAAGGTCGGCATCGGTCCACCCGGTGAAGCGATTTTCCCGGTTCCACAGACTTTCGCCATGCCGAAGCAATACAAGTTTGAACATGATGTTCCTGCCCCATTCGGGGTCCGTGCATGATGAAGTGAACAAAAGCAAAAGGCAGACCAGTGGGTGTCCCGCGGAAACGGCCATTGCAGCGGGATTCAGTGAACACAATACGCAACAGATCAGTGCATCGTTGCACCTGCTTGGTGCAGCCATTGCCTCGGGTTCCGGCCCTTCAACTCGAATCCGACACGAATATGGGGTTCGCATGCCAAATTGAAGCCGTTGTGGAGCTGGCACCCTGCTTGCAAGGTAACTAAGGTCATCACCCATCGCCACGCCATGAACCCACCGCTAGAACTGGAAAGCCGCCCACGGGTCGAGACAAGTCGCACCGGCCTGTCCAAGGTCTGTTTGCAACGAGCGTTTCTGGACAACCTGTTCTTCGTACTGGGCAAGTTCCCCGGTCTGGCGAGCCAACACGACTACTACATGGCCCTGGCCTACACGGTGCGTGACCGCCTGCTCGCACGCTGGGCGGATACGGCCGAGACCTATATGCAGCAAGGTTCGCGTACCGTGGTCTACCTTTCGGCCGAATATCTGCTTGGCCCCCACCTGGCCAACAACATTCTCAACCTCGACATCGAGAAGCCCCTGCGCCAGGCCGTCGCGGAACTGGGCCTGAACTACGATGCGCTGATCGAACAGGAAGTGGAACCGGGCCTCGGCAACGGCGGCCTCGGTCGGCTTGCAGCCTGCTTCCTGGATTCGCTGGCAACGCTCGAAATCCCGACTTTGGGCTACGGCATCCGCTACGAGCACGGCATCTTCGCCCAGGACATCGTCGACGGCTGGCAGGTCGAGAAGACCGATACCTGGCTGCGCAACGGCAATCCTTGGGAAATCGTGCGTCCGGAATGGGCCGTGGAAGTGAAGCTTGGCGGGCACACCGAGCGAGTCGACGATCTGCATGGGCGCACCCATGTACGCTGGGTGCCCGGCCGCAGCGTGCTCGGCGTGCCCTATGACACCCCTATCCTCGGCTATCACAACCGCACCGCGAACACGCTGCGCCTCTGGTGTGCCAAGGCGGTGGAATCGTTTGATCTCTCGACCTTCAATCGCGGCGACTACTGGGGTGCGGTGCACCGCAAGATCGAGTCGGAAAACCTCACCAAGGTGCTGTACCCCAACGATGAGAAAATCGAGGGCAAGGAACTGCGGCTCGCGCAGCAGTACTTCTTCGTCTCGTGTTCGCTGCAGGACATGCTGCGCATCATGCATGTGCAGGGGATCCCCCTGCGGCGCTTTCACGAGAAGTTCGCCGTGCAACTCAACGACACCCACCCGGCCATAGGTGTGGCCGAGCTGATGCGGCTTCTGGTGGACGAGCACGACATGGCGTGGACGACGGCATGGGACGTGACGCGCCGCACCTTTTCCTATACCAACCACACCCTGCTGCCCGAGGCGCTGGAGCAGTGGCCGGCGAGCCTGCTGGCCCGGCTGCTGCCACGCCATCTGGAAATCATCTACGAGATCAACGCCAATTTCCTCGATGGCATCCGCTGGGCCTGCCTCGGCGACACCGAGACAGTCGCGCGGCTCTCGCTGATCAACGAAGGCGGCGAGCGTTTCGTGCGCATGGCGCACCTGGCCTGCGTGGGCAGTCATGCGATCAATGGCGTAGCCGCGCTGCACACCGAACTGCTGAAGCAGGATGTGCTGACCGATTTTCACGCATTCATGCCGGAGAAGTTCTCCAACAAGACCAACGGCGTTACGCCGAGACGCTGGATTGCGCTGGCCAATCCGCGCCTGGCATCGCTGCTCGGTCGGCGCCTCGGTGATGGCTGGCTGACCGACCTGACGCGCCTGCGCGAACTGGAGTCGCTGGTAGGGGAGGCGGATTTTCGCGCCGAATGGCGAGACATCAAGCGCGCAAACAAGGCGCGCTACGCGGATCAGGTACGGCGCGTCACCGGCATCGCAATCGATCCGGACACGCTGTTCGACGTGCAGGTCAAACGCATCCACGAGTACAAACGCCAGCACCTCAATTTGCTGCATATTGTTGCGCGCTATCACCAGATACGATCCAACCCGAACATCGATCTGGCACCGCGTACCTTCATCTTCGGCGGCAAGGCGGCGCCGAGCTACTACATGGCCAAACTGATGATTCGCCTGGTGACCGCGGTGGCGGAGGTGGTCAACCGTGATCCGGTGGTGAACGGGCGCATGAGAGTCGTATTCGTGCCCGACTTCAACGTGAGAACCGGGCAGGCGCTGTATGCCGCTGCCGAACTGTCGGAACAGATTTCGACCGCCGGCAAGGAAGCCTCCGGGACCGGCAACATGAAGTTCATGATGAACGGCGCGCTGACGATCGGAACGCTTGACGGCGCCAATATCGAGATCCGCGAAGAGGCGGGCGCGGAGAACTTCTTCCTGTTCGGACTCACGGCCAGGGAAGTGGCACAGCGCAAGCGCGAAGGCTACGATCCGATGCACTATTACTACGCCAATCCCGACCTGCGTGCCGCAATCGATCTGATCCGCGACGGTTACTTCTCGCGCGGCGATGGCGCGCTGTTCCGGCCGCTGGTCGAGAACCTGCTGCATCACGACCCGTACATGCTGTGCGCCGATTTCCAGAGTTATTTCGACTGCCAGACGGCAGTCGATGAGGCCTATCTCGATGCCGAACACTGGACGCGCATGAGCATCCTCAACACAGCGCGCAGCGGGAAATTCTCATCCGATCGCTGCATCCGCGAATACAGCGAAGAAATCTGGCGGGTGAAGCCGGTACCCATCGGGCATGATGTGCGGCCCTTGCTGGTCAGCAGTACCTGCGTGGGTTGAACGTGCCTAGATCCATTCTGTCGGCCGGGTTTTGGCTGACAGCGAGATTGCGATATAAGTTGTGGGTCCGACAGACAGGAAACAGACATGAACAGGTTCAATCATTCGGGCCCGGACCCGGTCGATGACGCGCAGCGGGAACAGGTCAACCTGCGCCTCTACATCAACCTCAAGCTGGCGTCATCCGGCCAGCCTTCCGTGCGCGGCCTGGAGAGCGATGCATTCATGGACGTGGCGAATGACCTGCTCATGGCCTACCGTGCCAAGAACTGGCTGCTGTCCGAGTATCTGAGCCCGCCCGACCGGCGCATCCAGGACTTTCTCGAGCGCTACCTGGAAGGCGTGGACGAAGTGCCGCATCTGCCTGGCCAGACCTTCATCCTCGATCACGAGGGCCTTGCACGCGAGTTGTCGCTGCCGGTCGATGCCGATGTGTTCCGCTCGGATATCGTCTCCAGCTACCGTGTGCGCCAGGGCGTGCTGCATAACCCGGCCAGCGACCGCCGCACTACCCATGGTCTGTTCCATATCACCGAAGGTGGTCTGCCCATTCCAGGCGACAAGAAAGCCGTCCCGCGCGAAGTGTTCGCCCGCATGCTCAGGCATGCCTTCAATCCGCCGCAGGATCTGCTCGCGCTGCCGTATACGGTCAATCAGCCCGAGCCTTCGCGCATGTTCGTCTCGCTGTTGTTGCGCCCGGTCATCTGCCCGGCCATTCCCGGCGTGGCGCCGGAGAAGAGCATGGAAATCCGCTTTTTTGCGCCCGGCAACCTGGTCAGCAATCTGGATTTCGTCGAGAGCATCTTCGGCAATGGCGGCAATCCCTTGATGCCGGAGCATGACGCCGCCCTCGACGTCGAGCACTGGAGCGGACACACCGGCTGCGTGGTGCTGGCCCCGCATCTGACCCTGCTCACCAAGCGCGAACTGGGCCTGCCGCACTGGGATGCGGCGAACGAACGCCAGCGCCGCGAAGGCATGTGCTGGAAACAGCCGGACGAGCGCTACAACGACGGTCAGGCATTCAAGCTTACCGCGCGCGATGCGAGCGGCGTGATGGTCACCATCCTCGCCGACAATTACTTCGGCTATTGTAAGAAGGAGGTCAAGACCCAGATCAGCTTCGCCGCCAACCTCTATGGCCTGGCTGAGGAAGAACACGCCGGCGGCGCACTGGTTTTCCAGTGCCGCAACCACGGTGAGGAATATGGCGTCGACAGCAGCACGCGCGAACCGGGTTATTCCTTCCACGACATGGTGGCGCGATATGGTCAGTTCATGCGCGCCCTGCCCGAGGGCCATGCCGTCGACGTCAACTATCCCGACATCGTCTACGTGCCGCAGGCCGTGCGCTTCGACCTTAATGCACAGAGCATCAGTTGGGAGCACGATGGCAGGAAGCATCGGATCCGACTCATGCCGGGCAAGATCTACATGCAGCCCAACGGCTACAAGGTCGAGATGCGCCGGCATCCGGGCGCACCGTCTTGGCGCCTGATCGGCATCGAACCCGAAGGCACCTTCTGTCACAAGCCGTGCACCGTGTCCGGCGGCGGCAAGTCGGAGATTTCCAAGTCGCTCGAAGATGCCGTGCTCTACGGCCCGTTGTTCATCGACGATCTGGATCGTGACGTCGCCTGGGTGCGGAGCATATTCGAAGCTGATTTCAGCACGCGTTTCAGGCCCGGCTTCGAGCTTGAGGATCGCGACGCTGCCCGCGTTCCACTCAGCATGGAACGCAGTCTCGGTTCGGTGATCAAGCTGCTGACGCCCTCGTCGAGTTATACGGACGCGTACAACGCCTGGCTGGACAGCATTCCGCCACGCATCCTGGCACTGGTGTTCCTGATCAAGCGTTTCTATCGTCCGGCGTGGGGCGAGCACTGGGACGAGCAGCTCACGGTCGACGTGGTGGATGGCGCGCCGGGTCACGAGTTGAAGATGTTCGGCCGGCGCATCATCGCGAGCTACCTGCGGGTGGGGTTCGATGCCGACGAGCAATGGCAAACCTTCAAGCTGCGTCAGGACTTCATCCCCGCCGAGAAGGTGCAGATGGAAGACGACATCACCGCCTCGGTGGTTGCGCCAGTGTCGAAGCTGGGCGGCTGCAAAACGGGATTGGACAAGACGGGCAGCGTCAAGCTGACGTACAACTGTGAAATGCGCCTGTTCCAGCGCCCGGACGACGCGATCACGCCGGGCTACGACAAGCAGACCGAGGCCGACATGGTCTTGCCCGACAACTTCATCTCAAACTTCGAACCGCTGACAGGCGCCGCGCTCGCCACCGAAGTCGAGGATGTCATGAGCCTGTACGACTACACACCGCCGATGCGCGAGTTGCTGCTGGACGCCGCGCGTGCCGAACAAATCGTGGTCTCGTCCGCACGTCCGCGGCTGGTCGACGGCAAGCCCTCGAAGAACCCGCGCTATCTGCAATTGCGTCCCGACATCGTCAATCCGATCCGCAAGTACGCGGCGGAAATGGGCATGCGTTTCCACCGCAAAATGACAGCCGACGCCCCGGTGTGCGTGAGTGTCGACGCGGTGCTGTCCGGGCGGCGCAACAACCCGCCCGAAGCGGGCATCCGTTCGCTGGCCGTGTACAACCCCATCCATTACCAGCCGTTGCCGGAACTGTTCATGGACTACATTTGCTCCCTGACCGGCAAGTCGCCTTCCACCACCGGTGCGGGGTCGGAAGGGGCACTCACCAAAGGGCCTTTCAACGCCTTGCGGCACACCGCTGACCTCAACAACGCCCTGGTGTCGATGATCCTCACCGGGCATGACGGTTTCTCCACCTCGGCCGGCCATATCGGGCCGCAGATGCGCGTGGACCACGACATCAGCCTGCTGGTGCCGGAAATCTGGGCGCGACTGCATGGCGAACATCGTCAAGCATCATGGCTGATCGAGCAAGGCTACCTGGAAGCGCTGGAAGATTTCGACTTCGAGGGCAGGCGCGTACTGGCGAGCCGGCTTGGCTATCGCATCACCGAGCGTTTCGTCGCCCACTACATGGGCAAGATCTTCGACAATCCGCGTGCGGTCTTCACCGAGGCCATGCTCAAGCCCGAAACCCAGGACCTGGCGATCTTCGCCGACGGCGTCCGCAACATCGTCGAGGCCCAGGAGCGCGTGGCCAGGCGGTATTTCGAGGACGGCAGCATCGAAGAAGCCTGTCCGCCGCTCAAGGCGCTGCTCGCCATCATGGCTTATGGCCAATACCAGGGTCTGGATGTGCACGCGCCGGAGATCCGTGCCATGTTCACCCGCGAGGCCCTGCTCGAATCCGACTGGTACCGGCAGCGTCTGCAGGTCAAGCGCGAACGCGATATTGCGCTGTGGACGCGCAACCTGGACGAACTCGCGCGCTTTGCACATAACCCGCGCAACCTTGAGGAGTCGCGTCGCCTCGGCCTCGACGCTCGACTGGCCTATGCCAAGGCACGCCTCGATGAACTGAATGATCCCGAGTCCTGGCGTCTGTTCGTCGGCACACTCGGCGCCGACCCGATGGCAGCGATCGAGGAACCCCTCATCGCTGTCAGAGAGGTGCGCACGCCCGAGTATGCCGTGGGTTGAGACACACACGGCCGGCATCCCCACGCAACCCGACGAACACTTGACCTACCCCAGCCTGTCGAAAATTCCTCCGGTCATTGTCCGTGCCATGACGCTGCCACCGTTCGCCGGGCGCGTATATGCCCCCCGTCAGTCCCCGCAAATCGAGGTTCGCATCGATGTCGACGGCTGAGGATTTCGATGCGGCCGTGCGCCGTCACGATGCCCGGATCGCCGCTCTGGGTCTCACCATCTGGGTCGGCTCCGAGCCCACCTTTACCGACCGCTTTGCCCAATCGCCGGAGTGGCTGAGCCAGGCCCTGGGCGGCGACAAGGCGCAGCGTGCCGAAGCCGTGCTGGGCGGGATCTGCCGGCGTTTTCCCGGCAGCGTGGTGCTGCGCAGTGTAGGGCGGCAATACCCGGG
>Ga0209254_10001579_pt1 | contig 20507 bp, 20 predicted proteins | sample FrelakmetDIP11DI_FD_187148 | JGI IMG/M metagenome (GOLD analysis project Ga0209254, IMG submission 187148) | Freshwater lake sediment microbial communities from the University of Notre Dame, USA, for methane emissions studies - DIP11 DI (SPAdes)... | ecosystem: Environmental > Aquatic >...
CTGTCCACCTCTGATTTCCACCGTATCGCCGGGCAGGCCGATGACGCGCTTGATGTAATCGCGCTCGTTGTTGGGCGGCCCAAAGACGACGACATCGCCCCGCTCTGGCGGATGCAACAGATACGAGATCTTGTCGATCAGCACGTATTCGCCGTCATGCAGATTCGGCTCCATGCTCTGACCTTCGATACGGAACCGGCCGGTGGCCGCATTGACTATCAGAAAGATAGCCGCGGTGAGCAACACCGTTTCGACAATTTCACGCAACAGGTGAGACCGCCGGGCAGGATCGGCGGACGGCACGCGCTCAGTCGGCGCGGTGTCCGCCGGGGATGGCAACTCCTGTGACACTTCAAAACTCCTCACAACGCAAAGCTCGGCGCGATTATACTCTAACTCGATCGGGGTGACAATTGCCCGGGCAGTTGCAGAAACTCCGTTGTACACCACGACTCCACTGCAAGAACGGCTCACGTCGTATCCGGCGCATCACGCCGGCGACGCGCTAGGCGAAGCGCCGTCCTCGGCGCGAGTCCAAACGACGAAACGCCGCCGGGGATTGCGGCTAAAGCCTCTCTGCAGTAAAGTCATACCATGTTAGGCATGCGGGGCATAACCGTCTTGACACTATTATGGAGTATGCCATAATCATACTTAACTTGCTCGATTGGAGACTGCCATGAGGAAAGGCAGCGTGCTCATCGTCCCCGCCGACGATGCAACGCTGGATTTGCTGCGCACCTACTTCGCAGCGGCCCAATACGCCATTCTGATGGCGCGCTCCAAAGACGGGGCCCTGCAGTTGGCGCGCCAGTCGCTGCCCCAGGCCATAATCGTCGATCTGGACGTGCCGGATGTCGATGTGGCTGCGTTGTGCAAAGAAGTCCGATCGTCCCCGCGCACCCAGCACATTCACATCACGCTGCTGACCCCGCACGCCCGCCAAGATGATCGCTTGACGGCGCTCTCTTCCGGCGCCGATGAGTTTCTTTCCAAGCCGGTGGATGCTGAGGAATTGGGATTGCGAGTGCGCAATGCCGTGCGCCGCGCTGAATTTCAAAACTTGGTCGATCCGGTGACGGGATTACCCGGCCCGCGCCTGGTAGAGGAACAACTGCGCACTGTGCTGCGCAGGAAAGAGCCCTGGGCACTGATCCGGGCCAACCTGCGTGGCTTTAAAGCCTTCAATACGGCCTATGGTTTTCTGGCTGGCGAGGAAATGCTGCGTTTTGTCGCTCAGACTTTGATGCACACGGTGGATGAGTCCGGCGCGCCTGATGATTTTCTGGGCCATGCCGGCGGCGATAACTTCGTGGTGATCACCACGCTCGATCGGGGCGGCACCATCCGCCAATCTCTCGTCGATCGAATTGATACCGGCGTGCTGGCGCACTATTCGTTTCGCGAGCGGGAGCGCGGCTATCTGATCCTTAAAGCCGCCGATGGCACCGAGACACAAGCGCCCTTGATGACGCTTCATGCTCTGCTGCTCACCTCAGAGCAGGGGCCATTCAGTGATATCATGGAACTGACGCAAATGCAGTAAGCATCGCACAGGAGGTTCGCCATGAAGCGAAGAACAGCAAGCGCCATGTTGCTGGCTTTGTTAATAAGTGTGCTCATGGCAACAGGTGTCCAAGCATTGACGTTGATCACCAATACCACCAGCGGCGGCTCCGACCCCTATGCCCCACTCAATCTCAATCCCGGCTGGCGGTTTACGGTGAAAGCGGACACCGTGACGGGCGAGGCGGTGTGCGTTGAAGTCCACCCCATGGGCGATGCCGGCAATTTCGTGCAGACGCAGTGCGTCTTTAGCGGCGGTGCCAATCCATATGATTGGACGTGCAACGTATTCACCGGCGGTGTGCCCACCGCTTTCCGCAGCAAAACCGTGCAGTATCAGTTTCATGCCGCCAATATCGACACCAATTGCCAGGGTAACCCCCGAGCCTTCACCGGCTTCAACTGGACCTTCAACACCGATCCGCTGGCAGTGTCTCTGCAGTCGCTGCATGCTGAACCCAGTGTTGCCTCTTACAATTGGGCCGCTGTCGGATTGATCACCGCAGTTCTCGGAGTGGGCCTGCTGATGTCGATGCGATTGCTCCGACTCCGGCGTTGAACCATGCTGATCCAATCGAGTATTGATCCGCAGGAACCCGGTTTCTGCTCGCGCTGAAGTCTAACCAAACCGCTTGAGGGTAAACAGGTCGATCGGGTAGTGGGTGTTTCCCCACGTCGCCAGATCCGCCAGAATCCGTCCCACCAGAATCGCGAACTTGAAGCCATGCCCGGAAAATCCTGCGGCTAATACGACGTGCGGATAAGCCGGCAGCCGATCGATGATGAAGTGTTGATCGGGGGTATTGGTGTACAGACAGGTCGCGGCTTGCAGCACTTCGCCGCGTGTGGCAGGCAGGGTAGTGCGCACGTAGTCGCTCAAGCGTTGCAAGCGCTCCGCATCCACCTCGAACGTGCGGGTGCCGGCCGTCACGATCGGGCCGGCGTGATGTTCGCCCACTTTCACTCCCGCGTGTCCAAAGATCGGGAAGCCGTAATAATCGACGTGCTGCGTCCCGGCGGGGCTGCCATAGTGGATGAACACAGGCATGCGATCGAGTTGAAGTTTCTCGGGCGCCTGCGGCTGAAAGAAGGCGTACTGTTCTTGCGTCACGACCAATGGCAGCGTGATGCCCAGCGTGCCCAGCAGCGGCCCGGCCCAGGGGCCTGCGCTGATGATCAACTTACGGCAGCGATAAGTTGCTTGATCGGTCTGCACGACAGCGCCGTCGTCGTTAAGCTGGATCGCTCGGACTGGCGAGTGCTCGATCACTGCCGCGCCATCATGCCGCGCGCGATCGATCATCACCTGCACACACCGCGACGCCGGCAGAATTCCCGCGTCGGCCTGGAACAGCCCGATCGTTCCGTCGGCGACCCGAAAGACCGGAAAGCGGCGCTGAATCTCATCCGCGGTCAGCACCTCACGGCGGATGCGCAAGGCGCTCAGGCTGGCAATGCACGCTTCTAAGATCGGATTAAACGGCGCGCTCAAATCCAGACCGCCAGTGCGCTGCAACAAAGGCTGCCCGGCATCCTGCTCCAATTCTGCCCACAGACCATAGGCGACCTGCGCCAACTGCACGTATGTTGGATGCTCGTAAGACAGGCGAATGATGCGGCTTTCGCCGTGGGAACTGCCGCGCGTATGACCGATTTCAAACTGCTCCAGCAACAGCACCGATCGACCTTCGCGCGCCAGATGATAGGCGGCCGCGCTGCCCATACTGCCTGCACCAACGATGAGGTATTCAAAGTCTGAAAACATGGCTTGTCCGGAAGGTAGGCTGCCCGCTTGATGCTCGTCCCTGGTGTCGGCGTTTGCTTGACGCCCCTGATCCCAGATGGTATTATCGCACAACCTCGCAGGGAGTGCATCTCATGGCGAAGAAGTCCATCGAGCGCCTACACGCCACCGTTTTTGGCCGAGTGCAGGGTGTGAGTTTCCGCTTCTTTACACGCGATACGGCCACTGAGTTGGATCTGACCGGGTGGGTCGCCAATCGTTATGATGGCAGCGTGGAAGTGGTGGCTGAGGGACCGCGCGCTGCGCTCGATCAGCTGTTGGAGTATTTGCACCAGGGACCGCCTATGGCGCGCGTCGACCAAGTACAACATGAGTTCTTTCCTGCGACCCGTGAATTCAAGCGCTTTACCATTGAATGATGCTAAGGCCGCCTGGCAAGTGTGAGTTATGCGCCGCAATTCTGAACGACTGGCCTGGACCGTTGTGCTGATCTCGCTGGTGATATGCGTCGGCTTGACGGTGTCTGTCCCGTTGACGGCGGGCAGCATCATCAACGATTCCAGCGAGACGGCTGCGATGACGCTGGATGTGCAGCAGGGCACGGCATTAGTCAGTCGCGCCGGTTCGGCAGAACCGATCGGGGTTACGACCTCACTCAGTAACCTGCCCGAAGGCGCTTCCATCCGCGCCGATGAGAATGTTCAGGCGTTGCTGACAATCCGCTCTCCGCACGACAATTCGATCCTGGAGACCGTGCAGATCTACGGCAGCACCGATCTGGAAGTCGCCCGCGCCCGGGTTCCACGTTTTCAGATGAGCACCCGCCCACATCAGATCGATCTCTTGACGAACATTGGGCGCGTGCGCGTCAATGTCGCCGGCAGCGGCGCGCGGCCCATCGAGGCGACGTTGACTACGCCGCAGGCTCGTACCACGTTGCAGGAAGGTTCTTACGCATTTGAAGTCAGCAACGATGAAACACAGGTGACGGTGCGTGAAGGATTGGCACAGGTCAGCGCGCAGGGCGCGATGCAAGATGTGAGTCCGCAGCAGCGCACGGTGGTGAAGTTGAACGGGCCTCCTTCAGGTGTGCTCTCGCCGGAGCGCAACCTGGTCACCAACGGCAACTTCCGTTTGCCCCTCAACGGCACGTGGGACACCTACAACGATCTGCAAAACATGCGCGAGCAGCCTGGCACGGTCACGATTCAAACGGTGGGTGGTCAACGCTCGGCCGTGTTTGAGCGGCAGGGCCTGTATCACGCCGAAACGGGCATCCGCCAAAACATCAACAAGAATGTGCGTGATTTTTCTTCGCTGCGCCTGCATTTTGTCGTGCGCGTATTCGATCAAGATGTGCCGGTGTGCGGGCAGGCCGGCAGTGAATGCCCCCTGATGGTGCGGCTGGATTACAAAGATCAGGACGGCACCGATCGCAGTTTTTTGCAGGGCTTCTATGCTCGGCAGGATGGCAGCGGCGCCAACCCCACCTACAACACGACCTCGGGCAGCCGCAACGAACATCGGCGGATTTTGTCGAATGTGGTATTCACGTATGATTCTGAGAACCTGATGGAAACCTTGAAGCCTGCGCAGATCACGGCGATCAGGTTCTATGCGTCTGGCCACTCATATCGATCCTCGGTAGCCGAAGTGGAACTGTTGGGCGAGCAATAGCCGATCGGTTAGTTGCTAAACGCCAGTCCTCGTTCTTTCAGACTCACAAACTGCTGCTGACCAATCACGACATGATCGAGCACTTCGATGTCGAGCAACTGCCCGGCCTGGATGATATTGCGCGTCACGGCAACGTCTTCCGGCGAGGGAGTCGGATCGCCCGAGGGGTGGTTGTGCGCGATGATGACGGCGGCGGCGTTGCGGCGGATGGCTTCACGGAACAACTCGGAGACGCGAATGACCGAAGTGTTGAGGCTGCCCACGTAGATCGTGGGCACAGCCAGCACGCGATTGCGCGTATCGAGCAGCATGACGCGCAACTGCTCTTGTTCCAGCATGCTCATCTCACCCATCAGCAAATTGGCCGCATCAGTCGGCGAACGAACTTGGATGCGATCGTCCGGCGAGGTGATGGTCAACCGGCGGCCTAATTCAAACGCGGCCTTCAAAGCCGCGACTTTCGCTTCACCCAGACCGTGCTCATCTTGCAGATCAGTGAAGGGCGCGCGCGCCAGCCCGGCCAGGCCGCCGTACTTGGCGAGCAACCGCTGCGACAGAGATATGACGTTCTCGCCGCCGACCCCCACGCGAAAGATGATCGCCAGCAGTTCTGCTGTGGAGAGCGCCGCAGCACCATCGTGAAGAAGACGCTCGCGCGGTCGATCGCCGCTGGGGAGGTCCTTGATCGTCGGGTAATAATCGATCGGGTCTGGCGTACTCATCGGTTTCTCCTGGCAAGTGAATGTGCGGCGACGTTACTTCCATTGTACCGTAAATCAACCACCTTGATCGGACTTCATTGGTCATGCAGCATGTTTCATTGTATAATTCCGCCCGCTTGATAGGCCGATTCAAGCGAGCAAAGGACGGATAACGAGCATGGATCTGACGAATGTGTTGTTGGGGTGTCTGGCCGGATTAGGCGCGATGCTGGCGGCCTTCTGGCTGGCGCTCATCATCTGGACTTTTCGCGATATGCGTGCGCGATCGCGGGATATTTTTGCGCAAATTCTGGCGGCGCTGCTGGTGGCGGTGTTGTTTCTGCCGGGCTGGGTGATCTATTGGATGCTGCGCCCTAAAGAGACTCTCGCCGAAGCCTACGAACGATCTTTGGAGGAAGAGGCGCTGCTGCAAGGCATTGAGGAAGTCCTGGCCTGCCCAGGCTGTGGGACACGCGTGCAAGGCGAATTTGTGGTGTGCCCCAACTGCCACACCAAACTCAAGAAATCGTGCCAGAATTGCGGGCGTGCGATGAATCTGCGGTGGGGTGTGTGTCCTTTTTGCGGCACGCCGTCGCTGGGTGGAGTGCAGTTGCAATCTCAGCCGCAGCAGCCGATGTTATCTGCCGGCGACACGACCATCGCCGCTCCAGCTGTGCGCCGCGCGCAACGCACACCCCTGCCTGAGCCAGAACCGATTGAATCACCTGAACCGCCGCCTTCTGAAGCGCAAGCGGATGTATCGTAAAACCAACCTCCCGGAGGTCTAAATCTTCCGGGAGGTTTTTTGTCGCTAATCTTCAACCGTATGCACGGTCAATAAGTTGGTGCGCCGATTCTGCGGCGTGCCAATACCGGCGGCGATGACAATCAGATCGCCGCTGTGTGCCAGTCCGCTTTTCACGGACAAGGTCGCTGCCGCACGAATGCGATCGTCGGTGGTCGGATGATGCTCCGTCAACATGGGCACCACGCCCCACACCAAAGCGAGCTGCCGCTGCACTTGCTCGGAGGTGGCAGCGGCAAACACGGGAATGCTGGGACGATACTGCGCGATCAAGCGCGCGGTGCGTCCGCTGTGGGTCAGCGTGGCAATGGCCTTGGCGCCAAGTTCTTCCGCGATGTCCACTGTGGCCCGACCGATGGCTGCATCGATCGTGTTTTCCTCCAATTCCGTGTCAGCCAGCCAGCTCGCATAAGGAAACTGGGGTTCGGTCATGGCGGCGATGCGGGCCATCGTTTGCACGGCCTGCACCGGATACTGGCCGGCGGCAGTTTCACCGGACAGCATCACCGCGTCTGTGCCGTCGAGGATGGCGTTGGCTACGTCGCTGGCTTCAGCGCGCGTGGGGCGCGGCGAAGTGATCATCGAGTTGAGCATCTGCGTCGCCGTGATCACCGGCAGTCCGCGTCGATTGCAGCGTCGAATCAAGCGCTTCTGCACCAGCGGCACGCTTTCGGCGGGAGTCTCCACGCCTAGATCGCCGCGCGCGATCATGATGGCATCGCTGCACTTCAGAATATCCTCAAAGTTGTCGATGGCTTCCGCTTTTTCAATCTTGGTGACGATGGGAATGTGACTGCCCAGCTCGTCCAGCAATTGGCGCAGTTCGCAGACGTCATCGCCGGTGCGCACGAACGACAGCGCCAGATAGTCCAGCTGCTGCTCGGCGGCGAAGCGCGCATCTACCCGATCTTTGTCCGACAACGCCGAAAGATTCAGTTGTGCACCCGGTGCACTGACCCCTTTGTGTGAACCCAGCGCCCCACCTGTAATCACAGTGCAGCGTACGTCCGGCGGATTTGCTTCCACCACGACGAATTCCAGTTGGCCATCGTCCAGCAGCAGGCGCTGGCCGGGGCGCACCGCATGTACCAGTTCGGGATGCGGCAAAGTTACTTCGTGCGCAGTGCCCGGCACTTCGCGCAGCGTCAGGATGATCTCCTGTCCGGCTTGCGTCATGACCGAGTCGTCCTCGACCTTGCCGACGCGTAGCTTGGGACCTTGCAAGTCACCCAGCACGGCCAGCACCACGTTCTCTTCCTGCGCGATGCGCCGCACGCGGTCAATACGCGCCGAATGCGTGGCATGATCGCCATGCGAGAAATTGATGCGAGCCACGGTCATTCCGGCGCGCACTATGGCGCGCACTGTGTCGTCGTTGTCGCAAGCAGGCCCTAAAGTGCAGACAATTTTTGTTCGAAGCATGTTGACCTCGTCAAGAGTATTCCCCGCGATGCCATTACGCGAAGCCATTTTACCGCAAACTGGGATGCAGGTTGATAAACCGACCTAACGGCCTGGCGGGTTTTCCTCAGCCGATCGGGTGGCCGGCACTCCCATGAAAAACCGCCGAGATCTTCAGGAGAACTTGGCGGCAGGCGAAAATCGAAATCGTCGTCATGCGGCTATTCAGCGTAGAAAGCCACGCCCAGAGCGCGCGGGCCGGTGTGTGCCGAGACTGCCGGGCTGATGGTGTACACCGGGACTTCCGGCAAGTGATAGGCCTTGCGGATCTCATCGGCTAACTTCTGCGCCTTATCTTTGATGGTCGTGTACATGACCGCCACCTGCACGTTCGATCTGCCGCGAGTGCCTTCTTCGACGATGTGGCGCAGCCGCGTATGTGCTTTGGACGTCGTGCGGATACGCTCGGCGCCTTCGACCAGGCCATTCTCCACTTTCAAGATAGGCTTCATTTGCAACACAGTGCCGATGAAAGCTTGGGCATTGCTCACGCGCCCGCCCTTCGCTAGATATTCCAGTGTGTCCACCACGAAGTACAAGCGGATTTTGTCGCGCATGAATTCAAGGCGCTGCACAATCTCAGGCACACTCTGGCCGGCCTGCGCCAACCGCGCAGCCTCGGTGACCAGGATCGCTTCACCCACCGACACGTTGAGCGTATCGAAGACGTGCACGTGCCCGTCGTGCAGCTGCTCTTTGGCGGCGTTGGCCGACATGACGGTGCCGCTCAACTTGTTCGACAGCAAGACGCACAAGACGTCGTGTCCGGCCGCGCGCAATCTTTGGAACACTTCCAGAAAATCGCCGGCCGGGGGCTGCGAGGTGGTGGGAAACTGTTTCGAGGTTGCCAACCGATCGAGAAAAGCTTCGGGCGAAATATCGACACTATCGCGCAGGGTCTCGACTCCAAAGTTGACGCGCAACGGCACGATCGTGAGATCGAGCTGCTGCGCGGCTGCGACTGATATGCCGGTGGATGTCGCGCCCACGATTTTGACTGCCATGACTCCTCCCCAGGACGTGCGGCGTGTTACGAGCGCCAGAACATGAATTCGTACAGCCCTTGATTGGCCAGCATGGGATTGACGTTCAGAGCTTGCATCATCGTGTCCACCGTCGTTTGGAAGAAGGTGCGGATCGACGGGTTCATGGCGAACAAGATGAAGATCATGAAGAACCCGAACATGCTGAACGAATAGATCGTGGCGCGCACATTGCGGCTCAACAGCGGGGCTAGAATGCCAAAGCCATCCAGCGGCGGAATGGGCAGCAGGTTGAAGAACACCGCGGCACAATTCAGCAGCACCACTACCGCCATCGCCTCCCAGAGCAACGGATTCAGAACGTAGCGGTCAAGATTGAACACGCGCAAGGCAAACGGCAGCGCAAACAGAATCGCCATCAATGCCGAGGCTGCCGGCCCGGCAAACGACACGGTGCTTTCCCACCTGGGGCCGCGCAGCCGCTGGGTCTGCACATACACTGCGCCGCCCGGCAGGCCAATGCCGCCCAGCATCATGAAGAGCAAGGGCATGATGATGCTCAATAATGGATGAGTGTACTTGAGTGGATTGAAACTCAGGTAGCCGTTGCCCCGCACGCTGCGGTCGCCGCCGAGGTCGGCGGTAAAGGCATGCGCGAACTCGTGCGCGCACAGGCTCATGATCCAGCCATCGATCACGAAAACCACCAGTCCAGCGCGCGCCAGATTGTAATTGTCAACGCTGGTGACAATAGCGCTCACGATCAATAGCCCTAGCATCACGCCGACTGCCGGCCAGCTGATCAGCCGCGGCAGTACCTGCTTCAAAGGCTGGCTTTCCAGGCGCGTCAGTCGCTCGTCGCGTGTGGTAGGGACGGAGGGGGTGGGTTTGGCGGCAACCGGTTGCGCCACCACCTGCCCGGCAACAGGCACGGTTGTGTCGTGTGGCTGCCGCAGCCAGTGGCGCAGCCGCGACGCCTCAAACCCGCTGCGGCGCAGCATCTGTCCGGCGGCGCCACCTTCGTCGAGCAGGCCAAGCAGCATGTGGCCGGTATCGATTTGCTCGTGACCTGCGCGGCGCGCTTCTTCTGCTGCCTCGCTCAGAGTGCGCTTGATGCGGAAGCTGTACTCGGGAGGCGTCGTGACCGAAGCCGGTGCAGCATCGGCCAGCACGATCCGCAGACCTTCTTGCATCACCGAAGGATTGCGCACTGTGCCTGCCAACAAATTCCACGCCGTTCCCGACTCGGGAGATAGCAGCGACAGCAGCAGATGCTCAGGCTGCACCTCGGCATGGCGCAGTGTTTCGGCCTCGCGTGTCGCGGTGATCAGGCACGACTGTGCGTTAGCGGTGTAATGGGCAAAAGAGAGTTCGGCGCTCATTGATTCTCATGCGGTCAAAGTGGCTCGATTGTAGCACACTTACCTGATGCGGATCGGGTCTTCTCGCCCAGCCAGGTTGTGCGGGTTACTGCCCGTGAGCCTGGTGCTCCTCGTCTTCCAGCATGCTAAGATGCAGCTCCAGCGCGCCGACCGAGATCTGCAGCTCGCGAATGGACAGGGCCAGCGAGATGACGAGCAGGATCAGGCTGATAATGAAGATCGCTTCGCCCAACTGCAGCAAACCGAAGAACAAGACCAGCATGCACAACACGCAGCCCAGAAGGCTGGCCGCTCCGACGATCTGCATATCGCGGATCAACACCACCCGGTAACGCAGATTGTCGATCTGGCCGAGCAGATTGGGGTCAGGCGACTTTTGATAATCGGCGTACAGATTGCGGATGACGGTGGAGAGTCCCAGAAACCGATTGGTGTAGGCCAGCATCAACAGCGATAGCGCCGGAAACAGCAAGGCCGGTGTTGTGAGAGTGATATCCATGTTGGTCGTCCTTAGGCGCCGTTCATCCCGGCAAGTATCATTCAACCACCAGCACCTTGGCCCCGCGCACCTGACGCTGCTTGAGATCCAGCAGTGCTTGATTTGCATCTTCCAGCGCGTAAGTTTGCACCTCGGGTTTGAGGGGAATCTCTGCAGCCATCAGCAGGAATTCACTCACGTCCTGGCGCGTGACGTTGGCGACGCTTTTAATTTCTTTCTCCAGCCATAGATCGCGCGCATAATCGAGCTGGGTCAGCGCGGCCTTGTCTGCATCCTCTTTACGAATAGCATTGATCACCAGACGGCCGCCCGCCGAGAGGTTCTTGAGCGCCTCGACGCCGGGCGTCCACGCCGGCGTTGTGTCGATGATCGCATCCAACTTCATCGGCGATTCGGCTTCGGTGGGACCGGTCCACGCGGCGCCCAATTCGCGCGCAAACTCGCGTTCAGCCTCGCTGCGCGCAAAGACAAAGACTTGCATCGTGGGATAGCGGCGCTGCGCCATCTGCAGCACCAGATGTGCCGAAGCGCCAAAGCCAGTCAGGCCCAGGCTCTGCCCATCGTGCAAGCCGGCCAGCCGCAACGAGCGATACCCGATCGCGCCGGCACACAGCAAGGGCGCGGCCTCCACGTCGGAAAATACATCGGGCAGGCGATAGGCGAAATCCTCCGCCACCGTCAGATATTCGGCGTACCCGCCCTGCGTGTCACGGCCCGTCGCGCGAAACTCCTCGCACAAATTCTCGCGACCGCTTCGACAATAGGCGCACTGTCCGCACGTCGAATGAATCCAGGCCACGCCCACGCGTTCGCCGCCGTGAAAGCGCGTGACATAGCTGCCGACATCGACCACGCGTCCAGCAATTTGATGTCCCAGCACCATGGGCAGCTGCGGCGGCGGAGTGCGGCCTTCGATCTCGTCGAGCTCGGTGTGGCACACGCCGCAAGCCGAAACCTTCACGAGGATCTCGTTCTCGCGCGGAACAGGATCGGGCAGAGTGGTCAGTTGCAGCGGCTGTGCGTTATCCGCCAGATTGACGATTTGCGGGAGGAGGAGGGCCTTCATGTTCGAACGCTTTCCGGCGCTGACCATCTTTGAGCAGAGCGACCACAAACGTCACGTACATGATCGCAGCAACCAAAGCCGAAGCCGAAGCCAGCGTCGCTTGTCCGGCGTCTATGAACCAGCATGTCGCCGCCAGCATGACCCAGGCCAGCGCATGAAACCAGCGCAGCACCGCGTGCATCCAGGCCGGGCGCGGCTTGTATTCGGGCAAGTTTTTCAGCGGCTCTGGCGTTCGATCTTTGGGCCACACGTAATACCACAACACGGCCAGGCCTAAACACGCCAAGCCTATGGTGAACAATGGAATGCCAAACAGAGTTCCGTCCATCAGCGTCTCTACAAGGGTCGATGTACCCGACTGCCGAAGCGGAACCACGCGATCGTTCCAACGCCATTCCGCAGAAACTCACCACGCGAACCTTTGAACGGATCATCGAGCGCGATGATTTTGTCTGCGCCCCAAAAGGCCAGGCGCGTGGGCGGCGGTGGTTCGCCGGGCGGCGAATCGGGTGTGGGGAAGCCACCCTTTGGAATTGATCGTAACATCAACACGCCGTCTTGCAGATACAACTCGCGCAGTGCCAACGCCGAATCATAGCGTCCCGTGTACGCCAACAGCTGCTCGTCAGCTAGTTTCAAATGCGGCGTTTCCGGCCACGCCATGCCGAGATGCTGCTTGATGGCGCTCGCACGCAGATCGCCGTACAGCACGGAGCCTTCATCACTGTTGGTCAACGTCGCGATGGCAAATTGCCGTGACGGCACGATCGCAAAGTCGGCGGTGAAGCCATGCGTTGCGCCGCCGTGCCGCAGCACGTGCGCCCCGCCGATCGGGGTGATGAACCAACTCAGGCCGAACACGTCCAACCCGCTGCCCTGAACGATCGGCGTCTGCATTAACCGCAGCGTTTCCGGCTTGAGCAGCCCCATCCCGTCGCTCATGTGGAAGCGTGCGTACTTTAACAGATCGATCACGGTGCTGACGACGCCGCCCACCGGGTGCCCGGCCCGCCCGATCGGCCACGGGCGCGCGACCTTGGCCGCCCGATCGACGATCTCGTGCCCCACGGCGAAGCGATGCGTCATCACGTCGTGTGGAAAGAGGAACGTCATGCTCATGCCCAGCGGATCGAGTACCAATTTTTTGAGCGCCGCTTCATAGGTTTGACCCGTGATGACTTCGACAATGCGGCCAGCGATGTTGAAGCCCGTATTGCAATACGACCACACCTCGCCCAACGGCGTGAACTGTGGCAGTTTGGCGATCTCGATCAACATCTTCGCCTGCGCGTCATCGCCGAAGCCGAAGTCGTTGAAGTAGTCGCCCAGCCAACCGCCCGTGTGTGTGAGCAGATGTCGCAGCGTCACGCGCCTGGCGACTTCTACATCGCTCAGTTGGAAATCGGGCAGGTAGGTACGCACAGGCGTGTCGAGATCGACTTTGCCTGCTTCCATCAGCATCATCAATGCTGTGGCAGTAAAAGTCTTGCTGATCGATCCGACTTGAAACAAAGTGTCCGGCGTCACGGGCAGAGGATTCTCCACGCTGGTCACGCCAAACCCAGCGACCTGCTCGATCCCATCGTGCCACACCCCAATCGCCAATCCGGGAATGGGAATGCGCTGCATGCCGCCGGTGATTTCTGCGCCGAGGTTTTGAAAGAGTTGATTTGGTTGAGTCACGAAGATGTCTCTAAGATCTGTCAGGTGAGCCATACGATCTGTGAACTTCAAGGATCATTTGGTCCACCTGACAGGTGTTGTTCTACTTGATCCCGCCAAACGCCGCAAACATGACGTTCTTGTGCAGCACTTCAACCGAGCGAAACCCCACCTGCTTCAACAGGTGCAGTTGATACAACAACGGGCGCGGCGTGTCTTCCTGCTCGATGTAGCTAAAGACCTGATCGCGGTACGCTTCGTCCTTCAACTGCGTGAGATATTCGCCGTAGCGCTGCCGCAGCACAGCCTGTACCGCCGGATCGTCGTGCGCGATCAGATCGGAAATCCACAGCGAGCCGCCGGGCTTGAGCGCTGCGAAGCACTTGCCGAACACGGCTTCCCACTCGGCGTCTTCACGCAAGTGATGAAACACCGCAGCGGCCATGATGATATCGTAATGGCCGCCGAGCAAGGGGATGGCGCGAATGTCGCCCTGCAGCGCGGTGATGTTGCCTTCCGACGCGGCGCCAATGCGTTGCAAGGCCCGATCGAGCATGGGTTTACTGAGATCGATCAGGGTCACATCGACGTTGGGCAAACGTTCGAGTAGTTTCAGCGCATAGTTGCCCGCCCCACACCCGATGTCGAGCACATGCGTCGAATTAGGGTTCGTCGCGGCGGCCACCGTCATGATCAAATCCAGCACCAGCGGCGCATCAATCGTCGCCGATTGGCCGGTGTCGAGATCGGAGAAGCGCTCCACGTCTTTGTCGAAGCGCTGACGGATTTGATCGACGGTGGATTTCATGTTGATTAGGCAAGACCCGTCAGGTGGATCAGATGATCATTTAAGTTCGTCAATCGCTGTGGCCTACCTGACAGGTGTTCACCCCCCACATTACAACTCGTATCCTTGCGTCACCCAGTAATGCCAGTCTTCAATGGCTTCCTGAGTTTCCTCATCCACTTTGGCGCCCTTCAACTGCGACAGTGGAACGCACAGCGTACGCCCTTCCCACGGCATCGCCACATACATGTCGTGCAGACACTCATCTTCGGGGGCCATTCCGACGACTTGAACCTCATCACCTTTGTGCAAGGGCGAAGTTGCTCTTTCGGCAATGCACCTCGCCAGAAAAGGGAAGTTCAGTTTCTCTTCCAGATAGTAATACCAGCCCATCGCTTGTTCTTGAGTGTCATATGCATCGACAATGATCTCCATCGTGATTCGTTCCTCACGGGCCTCGTCACGTTTGGTCTTGGGCATGATTCTTCATCCCTCATCCTTCCGCCTTCATCCTTACAGTCCGCGCTCCCCTCGGATGTACGGCACACCCAGCGCCGCCGGCGTTCCGATGCGCTTGCGCACCGCATCGCGCGAGCCGATCAGCAGCACGATGATGGTGAAGGCATAGGGCAGCATTTGCAGGAAGAAGCCCCAGTAGGGATTGTAGTAAAACGGATTCGCCACGCCGAGCAGGATCGTCGGGCCTTGAATATCGAGGATCATGCGGCGCAGCGTGCCAAACGCATACGCGCCCAACATCCCGCGCACCGGATCCCACTGCGCGAAGATCACCAGACCGATGGCAATCCAACCCAGGCCGCCCGTCGTCAATTCGCTGAACCAGCCGGGCGAGACCGCCAGACTGATCGTCGCACCGGCCAGCCCGGCCAGCACACCTCCCACGAACACATAGAAGTAACGCAGGCGATAGACGTTGACGCCCAGCGCATCCGCCGCGGCGGGATACTCTCCGACGGAGCGCAGATGCATCCCGGGCCGCGTGCGATTGATGAAGTACCACGCGATCGGGACGAGCAGATAACCCACATACACCAGGATGTTCTGATTCGTGAACAAGATCGGCCCGATGATGGGAATCTGCGATAACAGAGGCAGCGTGATGATCGGCAGCAGCGCCACCGTGCCCGCTTTGCTCAGGCCTTCACCTAACACCAGGGCGATACCGGTTCCCAGGAACGTCAAGGCCAAACCGCTGACCACTTGATCGGATTGCAGCGTCACGGTCAGGAACGCATGGATTTGACTGAGCAGACCGCCCGCCAGCATCGCGACGATCAGTCCCAGCCACGGATTGCCCGTGCTGGAGGCTACGGCGTAGGCGCTCATCGCGCCGAGCAGCATCATCCCCTCGACGCCCAGATTCATCACCCCCGATCGTTCCGCGAAGATCTCGCCGATCGTGGCGAACAGCAGCACCGTTCCCGAAGCCACACCCGCTTGTAGAATAATCGTCCAATCCATGGCTATGCCTCCACGCGGCGGGTGATGTGAACCCGATAGCGCACAAAGTAATCGCTGGCGATCAAACAGACGAGCACGATACCCTGAATCATCTTGGGAATGCCCGAGGGTTGAATCTCACGCCCGGCCAGCAGTAACGCACCAAAAAAGATCGAGACAAGGATCACCGCGAACGGGTTGAGCTTGGCCAGCCACGCGATGATGATGCCCGTAAAGCCGTAACCCGGCGAGATGGCTCCCTGCAGCCGATGGACCGTGCCGCTGATTTCGGACATGCCGGCCAACCCGGCCAGTGCGCCGGAGACCATCATCACCAGAATGATGTTGCGTTTGATCGGAATGCCCGCATACTCGGCGGCCTTGGGGTTGTCACCGATCAATCGGATTTCGTACCCCCACTTGCTGCGGTTGACGATGAACCACACAATCACGGCCGCGATCACGGCGATGATAAATCCGCCGTGCAGCGTCAGGCCGCGAAACTCTTTGATCGGCCCGGCCAGATCAGACAACCGCGGCAGCCACGACGCGCGGGGAAACATCGGCGACATTTGAAAGCCGCCTTCGCTCCACACCGCGAAGATGAAGAACAGGTTCCAGGCCACGGCGATGTAGTTCAACATCAGCGTCGTGATCACCTCGTTGACTTTGAAGCGCGCCTTCAGAAAACCGGGAATGAAACCCCACGCCGCGCCGCCTAACATGCCCGCGATCATCATCACCGGGATGAAGATGAACGGTGAGGTTTCAGGCGGCAGCAGCGGGATCAAGACGACCGCACTGGCCGCCCACGCGCCCATGTAAAACTGACCTTCCGCGCCGATGTTCCATAACTTCATGCGAAATGCCAGCGAACACGCCAGACCTACCAGAATCAACGGTGTGGCTTTGGTCAGCGTGTCGGTGATGCCGCCCAGACTACCGAACGCCACGTTCGCGATGTGGGCATACGTCGCGAACGGATCACCGCCTACCAGCGCGATCAAAATTCCGCCGAAGAACAGCGCCAGCACCAGCGCGGCGACCGACGAAAGGATTGGCAGCCCGCGCCCCGTCTGCAAACGCGGCTCGACTTGAATGCTATACGGCAAGCGCTGCCGAAAAGAAGTGGGAGTCGTTTCAGCCATGGGTCGTTGCTCCTTGCTGACGGATTTGCTCAAGCGGCGTGCCGGTCATCATCAACCCGATGTTTTCAATACTCCCATCGGTCACCTCGCCCATGATCTGGCCTTCGTAGATCACGTATATGCGGTCGCACAACGCCAGCAGTTCTTCCAGCTCTTCGGAGATCAACAACACCCCCGCGCCCGCCTCGCGTTCGGCCAGCAGATACTTGTGCACGCCCTCGATCGCGCCGACATCCAGCCCGCGCGTGGGCTGCACGGCGATCATCACCTTGGGCATCGACGACATCTCGCGAGCCAGGATCACGCGCTGCAGATTGCCGCCCGACAGCAGGCGTGCCTGGGTCTTCACGTTGGGCACGACGATGTCGTATTGCTCTTTCAGTTGATTCGCAAAATTCTCGGCGGCCTTGTAATCGACCGTGCTGCCGCGCCCGATAGGCGGCTGCTGATACTTCTTCATGATGGCGTTGTCGGTGATACTCAACGACGGGGCGGTGCCCACATGCGTGCGATCTTCGGGGACGTAGGCCATGCCGCCTTTGATGTTCTTGCGGATAGGCTGATTGCTGACCTCGTCACCGCGCAGCAGCACACGGCCCTGCGTGCACTTGCGCAACCCGTTGATCGCGTCGGCCAGTTCGCGCTGCCCGTTGCCGGCCACGCCCGCCAGCCCCACAATCTCACCGCCGCGCACGGTGAACGACACGCCGCGCACCGCCGGCAGACCACGATCGCTTTCGGCATGTACATTCTCGACGGACAATACCACCTCGCCTGGCGTCACCGGATTCTTCTCTACGAACAGGATGACGTTGCGGCCCACCATCAAGCGCGCCAGATCAGCGCGGGTGACGCCCTCGGTGCTGACGCCAGAGGCTGTGCCCCGGCCGTTGCGCAGCACGCTCACCCGATCGGCGATCTCCAGCACCTCGTTCAATTTGTGGCTGATGAAGATAATCGATTTCCCGTCGTTGATCATGGAGTGCAGCGTCTTGAAGAGCTCCTCGATTTCCAGCGGTGCGAGCACGGCGGTCGGCTCGTCCATGATCAGCACCTGTGCGCCGCGATACAACATTTTCAAAATCTCCACACGCTGCTGCTCGCCTACCGAGAGCTGCCAGATCTTGGCGCGCGGATCAACATGCAAATGGAAGCGTTCGCTCAACTCGGCGATTTCTTTATCATACGTGGCTAAGTTCATGCGAAAGCGCGGACGATCCAGGCCGAGCAGGATGTTCTCGGTCACCGTTTGTGACGGAACCAGCATGAAGTGCTGGTGGATCATGCCGATGCCCGCTTGAATCGCGTCGCGCGGGGAAGAAAATGAGACCGGCTTGCCGTTGACGACAATACTGCCGGCTTCGGGATGATACATGCCGGCCAACACACTCATCAACGTGCTCTTGCCCGCGCCGTTTTCGCCGAGCAGGGCGTGAATCTCGCCGCGCCGCAGTTCGAAATCAACTTTGTCGTTGGCCAACACGCCGGGGAAGCGTTTCACGATGCCGCGCATCACAACGACGTTGTCGGGTGCTTTGTCTTCTGCCATGGAACGCTCCGTGTGGCTCTCCCCTCTCCTGCGTTCATCTTTTCATCTGCAGGAGAGGGGCAGGGGGTGAGGTATTTGCTAAACGGCCAGGCCGCGTCGGGCGACCTGGCCGCTGATGGGGCGCTCACCTGCTTAAGACGGCGAGCGCATAGCGTGTGTTACTGTAACTTTGGCAGCTCGGCCGTGATACCATCAGCCCACCAGTACATGCCGGTCTTGCACGGCACGGCACCGCCAGCGAAGCAGTCGATGTCGATTGGCTCAAGTTTGGCGCCCGCGGGCAAGATTTCCTTGCCCTTGTTATCCTTGATCGGACCGGCAAAGACATCAAAGCGGGTAAACTTGCCTTCCTGCATTTGCTTCAACGTATCCTTCACTTTCTGGATAACGTCCGGCGGCAGATCCTTCATGCCGGCCGTCAGGCTTTGGCCGTCCATGAAACCAAACAGGCCCAGACCGTTGGTATCGGCTTCAAAATAATCAAAGCCGGGCTTGTAGGTCTTGTCGATCACGCCTTGCGCGATCTTGGCGTAGACCGGGCCCCAGTTCCAGTAGGGGGCGGTCAGGCAGCGCTCGGCTTTGCACGAGCCGACCCAGTCGTAGGTGACGCCCCATTTATTCTTGGCGGTAGCGACGTCGGCCACGGCGGGTGTGTCAGCGCCGGTGAAGACTACTTGCGCGCCCGCATCAAACAGCGAGGCGGCCGCGTCCTTCTCAACGACCGGATCGTGCCACGTGTTAAGCCAGCGCACATCCATCGTGCATTCGGGGCAGGTCTCTTTCATGCCCAGCGCAATGGCATTGCCCAGGCGCAGTTCTTCGGGGATGGGGAAGGTCGCCATGTAACCGATCTTGGGGTTGCCGTCCGCCTTGGCACGCGCCCCGGCGATCATGCCGCCCAGATACTTCATGTTTTCCATGGCGCCGAACAGATTGCCGAAATTCTTTTCATTGGTCTTGAAGCCGCTGATGTGGATGAAAGTCTGATCGGGAAATTCTTCTGCCACCGCCAGCGTCGGATCCATGTAGCCAAACGAGGTAGTGTAGATTAGATCGAAGCCCTTGCGCGCCAGGCTGCGAATCACCTGCTCCGACTCGGTGCCTTCCGGCACGTTTTCGATGTAGGCTATATGCGAGTTGGGTATGTTCTTCTGGATGTACTCCAACCCTTCATAGTGTGCCTGGCTCCAGCCGCCGTCGTCGTGCGGGCCAATCAGCACCATGGCCACGTTGAACTTGCCTTCTTCAATGTCGGGAATCTGGAGCCCGCCAGACTCGGCCGGCTTCTGCTCGGCGGGCTTTTGCTCCGCCGGTTTCTGCTCAGCCGGCGCTTGCGTCGGAGCCGGGGCTGCTGCCGGCGCGCAGGCGGCCACCAGCATGGACAGCACTAACAAGACAGCGATTAACGACCACAGTTTCTTGGACATCTTACTCCTCCATGTAAAGTTTTGAATCGTTTTGTGAAACTGAAGCGGACCTGCACGGTTTGTGAGCGATTAGCCTCCTTTCCGGAACAGCTGCCAGCTGCTAACCCTGGGGCAAAAACAAATCGACCATCGCCTTCGCGCAGAGGAATCGCGAACACTATGGTCAATTGAATCACGTCGTTATGCGCTCCAGCAGAAGTATTGTCCTGCTCAGACATCCCCAGCCGAACTGCACCAACGAGACGATTTTAATCGAGAAAACCCGAATTGCCAACTGAAAGACGTAACGAGTAAAGAGTAACGAGTAACCTGTTTACGCATGACGCGTTGTGCTTAATCCACGAACAGCGGCACTTTCTGGAAGCGGCTGACGTCCACCAGGCCCTGATCGGTGATCTTCAATTCCGGGATCACCGCTAGAGCCAGGAAGGACATCGCCATGAATGGATCGTGCAGCGTCGCGCCCAGGCTATGCGCTGCCGCCAGGATTTCGTCCATCTGGGCACGCACCGTTTCGATCGGCTGATCAGACATCAAGCCCGCAATCGGCAGCGGCAGCTGCGCCAGCACCGCCTGCTTGTTCGCGACG
>Ga0209254_10001580_pt1 | contig 20507 bp, 15 predicted proteins | sample FrelakmetDIP11DI_FD_187148 | JGI IMG/M metagenome (GOLD analysis project Ga0209254, IMG submission 187148) | Freshwater lake sediment microbial communities from the University of Notre Dame, USA, for methane emissions studies - DIP11 DI (SPAdes)... | ecosystem: Environmental > Aquatic >...
ATCAGCGGCGTCTGCTCGGCCGGCTTGGCGACGACCGGGTTGCCGGCGGCGAGCGCCCCCGCAATCTGGCCGACGAAGATCGCCAGCGGGAAGTTCCACGGACTGATGGCGACGATCGGGCCCAGAGGCGCCGCCGGCGGCGTGCGCCGGATCTGCGCGGCGTAGTAGCGGCAGAAGTCCGCCGCCTCGCGCACTTCGCCCACCGCGTTGGCGATGGTCTTACCCGCCTCGTGCACCGCGAGGTGGACGAAGCGCGCCACGTTCGACTCGATCAGGTCGGCCCCGCGCTCGAGCACCGCGGCGCGTTCGCCGGCCGGTCGCTCGCCCCACGCGCGCCCGCGCGTGTCGGCGGCGGCAAGCGCGGCATCGACGTCGTGCGGCGTGGCGTCGGCGACGTAACCGACGATGACGGCGCGCTCCGCCGGGCTGCGCGCAGGCCGCAGCGTCGCATCGCCACCCAGGCGACCGTCGATGCAGGGCGCGGCGACGTAGCGCTGGGCGGCGGCCTCCCACAGCGCTGCTTCGAGGCGAACGAGCGCGTGCTCGTCGGCGAGGTCGATGCCGCGCGAGTTGCGCCGATCCGCGTAGAGGTTCGCCGGAAGCAGGATGCGCGGGTGCGGTAAGCCGGCGGTCGCGCGCGCGGCATCGGCAGGATCGGCAACCAGCGTGGCGATGTCGACCGACGGGTCGGCGACCTGATGCACGAACGAGGTGTTGGCGCCGTTCTCGAGCAGGCGCCGCACGAGGTAGGCGAGCAGTGTCGCGTGGGTGCCGACCGGGGCGTAGATGCGGCAGGGCAGGCCGAGCGTCCCCGGTCCCGTCACGTGGTCGTAGAGCGCCTCGCCCATGCCGTGCAGGCACTGGAATTCGTAGCCCTCACGGTCGCCGGCGAGTTCCACCACGGCGGCGAGCGTGGCGGCATTGTGCGTGGCGAACTGCGGGAACAGGAGGTCGCGGTGCGCGAGCAGCGTGCGAGCGCATGCGAGGTAGGCGACATCGGTGTGTGCCTTGCGCGTGAACACCGGGTAGTCGTCGTGACCTTCCACTTGCGCCCGCTTGATCTCGGCGTCCCAGTACGCGCCCTTGGCCAGGCGCACGGTCATTCGCCGGCCGCTGTCGCGCGCGAGCGCCACGACCCAGTCGACGACCGCGGCGGCCCGCTTCTGGTAGGCCTGCACGACCACGCCCAGCCCGTCCCAGTCGGCAAGCGCCGCATCACGCGCGAGCGCCTCGACGACATCGAGCGTGAGATCCAGCCGGTCGGCTTCCTCCGCGTCGATGGCCAGGCCGACGTCGTAGCGCTTCGCCAGCACCGCGAGCTTGGCGAGGCGCGGCACCAGCTCGGCCAGCACGCGGGCGCGCTGCGCGCGCGCGAAGCGCGGGTGCAGTGCGGAGAGCTTCACCGACAGCCCGGGGCCGGCGCGCACGCCGCGCCCGGTCGCGGCCGCGCCGACCGCGTGCATGGCCGCGACGTAAGCTGCCTGATGGCGCGCGGCGTCCTCCGCGGTGAGCGCCGCCTCGCCCAGCATGTCGAACGAGTGGCGGAAGCCGCGCGCCTCGCGCAGCTTCGCGCGCTCGATCGCCTGTGGAATCGTCTCGCCGAGCACGAACTGCTCGCCGAGGAAGCGCATCGCCGCGCGCATCGCCGCGCGGATCACGGGCTCGCCCAGCCGCGCCAGCGACTCGGTGAGCGCGCGCTCGAGCGCTCCCGCGTCCGGCGCGCCGCCGACCAGCCTGCCGGTGACGACCAGCCCCCACGACGCCGCGTTGACGAACAGTGAGTCCGCGAGTGCGGCGTGCGAGCGCCAGTCGCCGCGCGCGAGCTTGTCGCGGATCAGCGCGTCGGCGGTCTCGGCGTCGGGGATGCGCAGCAGCGCCTCGGCGAGGCACATGAGCGCGATGCCTTCCGCGGAGGAGAGTGCGTAGGCCTGCACCAGCGCCTCGGCGCCGGCCGCCTCGCGCTTCGCGGCGCGGACCTGCCTTGCCAGCGACGTCGCCAGCTCGAAAGCGTGGCGCCGACGCGTGTCGTCCAGCGTGGCGGCGTCGAGCAGCGCGGCGACGACCTGCGGTTCGGGTGCACGGGTGGCCGCGGTGATCGCGTCGCGCAGCGCGTCCTGCGGCCTGGCGAGCAGGGCGACCGTCGGCCGGGGAGCATGCGCGCGCTCGGGCATGGGGTCGCACTCTACACTGCCAGCGCCTCGGCCATTCGGCCTAAGGCGGAGCGGCTCGCGACCACTGCATGCTGGGCGCCAATGCTCCGCCACATCGCCGATGCGTTTACGCTTCCGGTCCCCGGCGGACTCGTTGCGTGGTGCGCCGGCGTGGCGCTGGTGCAGACGTTCGCCGCGCTCCCGCGTCCGGCGTGGTGGCCGCTTGCCGGTGCGCTGGTGTTGTTCGGCGGTTCGGTTGCGCTCCGTACGGACGCGCGGCGTGATCGCGCCGCGAGCCGTGCGATCGCGCTGGCCGCCTGCATGCTCGCCGGTGTTGCCTACGGGACGTGGCGCGCCGAGCTGCGCCTCGCCGACGCGCTGCCGCTTGAGTGGGAGGGCGAGGACGTCGCGATCGTCGGCGTGGTCGACGAGCTGCCGCGCGCGACCGAGCGTGGCGTCCGCTTTGTGCTGGCCGTCGAGCGCGCGCTCACGCCCGGCGCGCAGGTGCCGCGCCGCGTCTCGCTCGCGTGGGTCGTCGGCTTCCCGGATGCCGAGCGCGGCGTCGTCGTGCCCGAGGTTCGCGCGGGCGAGCGCTGGCAGCTCGTCGTGCGGCTGCAGCGGCCGCACGGGCTCGCGAATCCCGGCGGCTTCGACCTCGAAGCCTGGCTGCTCGAGCGCGGACTGCGCGCGACCGGCTACGTGCGCGTGGACGAGGCCAACCGCCGCATCGATGCTTTCGCGGGGCGTCCGATGGACCACGTGCAGCGCCTGCGCGAGGCCATTCGCGAGCGCATTCACGCCGCGCTGCCCGGCGCCGCGCTGGCGGGCGTTCTGGTTGCGCTGGCCATCGGCGACCAATCGGGCATTGCCGAGGCGCAGTGGACGGTGTTCAACCGCACGGGCATCGGGCACCTGGTGTCGGTCAGCGGGCTGCACGTGACGGTGTTCGCGCTGCTCGCGGGCGCTCTCGCCTACGCGCTCGCGCGACGCTTCACGCGGCTCACCACCCTCGTGCCGGCGCGCAAGGTCGCGGCACTCGTCGGGCTGGCGGCGTCGGCTGGCTACGTCCAGCTCGCTGGCGCCGAGGTGCCGGCGCAACGCACGCTCTACATGCTGGCGGTGGCAACGCTTGGCCTGTGGCTCGCTCGCCCCGGCAGCGGGTACGCGATCTGGCTCGCGGCACTCGCAACCGTGCTGGCGATCGATCCCTGGGCGGTCCTTGGCCCCGGCTTCTGGCTGTCGTTCCTCGCCGTCGGCGTGCTGATCTACGCGGGAAGTGCCCGTCTGCCCGAGTTCGCGCGTGAAGGCGGCCTCCTGCGACGCGCGTGGCGCTCGCTCGCCGACGCGGCGCGCGCGCAGTGGGCCATCACCGTGGGCCTGGTGCCTATCACTTTGCTGCTGTTCGGGCATGTGTCGATCGTCGGACCGCTTGCCAATGCCCTCGCCATCCCGGCAGTGACGTTCGCCATCGTGCCGGTCACGCTGACGGCCGCGCTGCTTGCGCCGTTGCCGCTGTGGCCGGTGGCGCATGCGCTGCTGGCGCTGCTGATGCAGGTGCTCGAGCCGCTCGCGCAGGCGCCGGGGGCCGCCTGGGCGCAGCATCGACCCCTGCCTGCCGCGCTGCCATTCGCCGCGTTCGGCGTCGTACTGGCCCTCGCGCCCAGGGGCGTGCCGGGTCGCTGGCTGGGCTTCGTGTCGATGCTGCCGCTCTTCCTGCTGGTGCCGCCGCGGCCGCCTCCGGGCGCCTTCCGCGTCGTCGTCCTCGACGTCGGGCAGGGGACCGCCGTCGTCGTCGAGACGCACGCGCACGTCCTGCTCTACGATACCGGGCCGCGCTGGAACGAGTCGGCGGACGCAGGTTCGCGCGTCGTCGTGCCGGTGCTTCGGGCCGCGGGCTTGCGCACTTTGGACGCGATGGTCGTCAGCCACCGCGACCTCGATCACGCCGGCGGCGCGCTGTCGGTGCTGCAGCAGGTGCCGGTAGCCGCGCTGCTGTCCTCGCTCGATGATGCGCATCCGGTCGTCGAGCGCCAGCGCGAGCGGGGCGCGTACCGGCGCTGCGAGCGCGGCCAGGGCTGGTGGTGGGACGGCGTGCGCTTCGACATGCTGTTCCCCGAGCCGCGGCACTACGACGACCCGATGCGCAAGGCGAACGACCTTTCCTGCGTGGTGCGCGTGGCCGGCGCTCACGGCGTCGCGCTGCTGGCGGGCGACGTCGAGGCGGTGAGCGAGATGGCGCTGGTGCTCGATGCGTCGGAAGCGCTGCGCGCGGACCTGCTGCTCGCGCCGCATCACGGCAGCCGCACGTCGTCGACGCCGGCGTTCGTGGCCGCCGTCGCGGCGCGCGACGTCGTGTTCACCGTCGGACACCGCAACCGCTTCGGCCACCCGCGCGCGAACGTCGTCGAGCGCTACGTTCGCCGCGGCGCGGCGGTGCACCGTACCGATCACCTGGGCGCGCTGACGTTTCGCTTCGCAGCGCCGGGGCCGGGCCCGCCTCTGTCCGAGCGGGCCCGCTCGCCGCGCTACTGGCACGACCCGCCCTGATCGGCGGCGCGCGCCCTGCCCGGTCCCGCCTTTGCTAGCATCCGGTCGATGCGACCGACGTTTACGTTCCCGCGACGGCGGTTCCTGCTGGGCGCGCTCGCCGTGACGCTCGCGGCGGCGCCCCCGGCACGGAGCGCGGCGCAGGATGCGCCAGCCGAGCTGAAGCTCTCGGTGGCAGTCGGGCCGGCGCTGCCGCTCGGCAAGGCAGCCGCGCGCTGGGGCGAGCTGCTGGGCGAGATGGGCGAGGGCGCGGTGGCCGCGAAGCTGCACCCGGGCGCGAGCCTCGCCGAGCGCGATCCGGGACGCGAATTCGCGGCGCTGAAGGATGCGCGCGCGGATCTCGCGACGGGCTCGGCGCTGCAGTGGTCGCTGCAGGTGCCCGCGCTCGGCGTGTTCGCGCTGCCGTGGATCGCGCCCGAGGACGCGCAGCTCGCGGCGATGGCGCGGGACGCGGCGCTGCGCGAGCTGCTGCGCGAGCGTGTCGCTGCGGCCGGCGCGCAGCTGGTCGCGCTCGCGCCGCTCGGCTATCGCGAGATCGCCAACAGCGTGCGGCCGATCCGCGCGCCCGAAGACGTCGCCGGCCTGCGTCTTCGTGCCACGGCCTCGCCGCTGCTGCAGGACGTGCTGCGCGCGCTGGGCGTGGTGACGCAGTCGATGCCGTTCGCGGAGGCGCAGGCGGCGTTCGCCGCCGGCAGGCTCGACGGCCAGGAGGGGCCGCCGAGCGCGCTGGCTGCCGGACGCGTGGCGGCACGCGGCCAGCGCCACGTCACCGATCTCGGCGGCATTGGCGACGCGATGGTGTTTGCGGTGCGCTCGGGCGTGTGGTCGGCGTGGACGCCGGCGCAGCGCGAGCGCGCGCGCACGGCAGCGGAGCGCGCGATCGCGGAAACGAAGGCGCTCGAGGCCGAGCAGGCCGCGCTGCGCCAGCTGGCAGCGCAGGGCGCGAGCGTGCTGCGGCTGACACCCGCGGGACAGCAGGCGTTTCGCGCGGCGGTGCGCGAAGCCGACGTGCGCTGGCGCGCCACGGTGGGGGCCGAGGTCGTCGAAGCGGCCGAACGCGCGGTGGCCGGTGCGGTGGGGGCACCGGGCACGGGGCCACGATGACGCCGGCACCTACGAACCTGCTCGCCGACTCGGTCACGACCCTGTCGGCGGCGACAACCTCGACACCGGCCCGATGGCCGTCGGGAGCAGCGCAGCCGACGGCCGCGGGTCACACCGGCATCAGACGAAGCGCCCCAGCCGCACGGCGGTCTCGCCCTTGCGCGGCCGGCGCGTCGGCATGATCAGCACGCAGTCGTCGTAGGGGGTGAGCACGTCGCGCACGCCGTCGCGCGCCAGCACGGTCCCGCCCTTCGGCACGACGTCGAGACCTGCCAAGCTGCGTGCGAACACAAACGCGTCGGACTCGATCGTCACCACGTCCGTGACCTCGATCGCGCGTTGCGCAGGCAGCGGTTCGCGGTCGAGGTGCTCGTCGAGGAATGCCGGAGCGGCCATGCCGAAGTGACGCAGGAAGCGCAGCGTGGCCTGGCGCGCAACCTTCGGGGCCGCGCGCTCCCAATGCTGGCCACACTCGACCAGCAGCGCGTTGCGCGGGTCCGACGGATCGTCGAAGAACGCGTAGTCGCGCAGCCGCTTGCCCGCGGCATGGCCGCCGTCGACGACGATGTGCGCGGGCACGCCGAGCGCCTGCGCGAGCTCCAGCCCCTTGCGCTGGCGGCCGGCGAGCGCCAGGGGCGGGCAGGGATCCGTCATCGAGTGCAGGTCGAGCAGGCAGTCGGCGCGGTCGTAGACCGGACGCAGCGCGCGTGCGCGGGCGAGCTCGGCCGAGGCGCGCGGGCCGTCGAGCACGTCTTCCGACCACAGGCGATTGAAGTCCTCGTCCACGCAGCGCGACGAAAACGGGTCCGCGGGGTCGAAGCGGGCGTAGGCGTCGACGTTCGCGAACACCGCGGTGAACGTGCCGCGCAGCGGTCGGAAGCCGGCGCCGAGCAGCCAGTCGAGCGCGATCGCGCCGCACACCTCGTTGCCGTGCGTGAGTGCCTGCACGACGACGTCGGGGCCCTGCCGGCCGGAGGCGTGGCGCCAGACGAAGGGCACGCCCGCGTTGCCCGCGGCCCAGCGTGCGAGGTCGGGAAAGGCGACCTCGACCGGAGGAGCTTCCGCGCCTGTCGCGGCCTCCACGCTTGCGGCTCGCGCCGCGCTGCCCCCGCGGGGGCCGTTCGCGCCTCGGTGCGGCCGCTCCGCGCTCATTGCACTACCCTCCGCGCTACGCGCTTCGGGGCTCGTTCGCGGCCTCCTTGGCCCGCACTGCCTGAAGCCAGGTCGTCGCGTCGGCTGCCGCCCGCACGATCGGACGCGCCCTTCGGGCCTGGCTCGCGCCCCGCTCGCGTGGGCGTCCCGGGGCGGCCCTTCGGGCTCACGCGACGCAGACGCGGTCGGCGAGGCGGCGCATGAAGGCCTCGCAGCGTGCCAGCTGCTCGAGCGACACCCACTCGTTGGGCTGGTGGGCCTGCGCGATGTGCCCCGGCCCGCAGATGACCGTCGCGATGCCCGCGCTCTGGAACAGCGCCGCCTCGGTGCCGAACGACACCTTGCCCACTTCGGCGTGGCCGTTGCACGCGTGCGCCAGCGCCGCGACCTGCGAGCCGTCGTGCGTGTCCATCCCCGGCAGCGCGGACAGCTGCTCGAACGCGATCCACGTGTCGGGTGCGACCGCGCGCATCTGCGGCAGGAAGCCCTGCGCGTGCGCCTCGACGTCGCGCAGGAACGCGTCGGGGTCGTCGAGCGGCAGGTGACGCAACTCGAAGTCGAACTGGCAGTCGCGCGGCACGATGTTGAGCGCGGTTCCGCCGCGGATCGTGCCGACGTGCGCGGTCGTGTACGCCACGTCGTAGGCGGCGTCGCGCGCGCCGGCATCGCGGAACTCGCGCGCGCGCTGCGCGACGTAGGCGACGATCTGGCAGGCGATCTCGACCGCGTTGACGCCGTACGGGGTGAGCGAGCTGTGCGCTTCGAAGCCGCGCACGCGGCAGCGCCAGCTCTTCTTGCCCTTGTGCGCGAGCACCAGCTCCATGCCGGTCGGCTCGCCGACGATGCAGCCCATCGGCGTGACGCCGCGCGCCACGACGTCCGCGATCAGCCGGCGCACGCCGATGCAGCCCACTTCCTCGTCGTAGGACAGCGAGAAGTGCAGCGGACGCTGCAAGCCACGCCGCTGGAACTCGGGCACGAGTGCGAGCGCGGTCGCGGCGAAGCTCTTCATGTCCGTGACGCCGCGGCCGACCACACGGTCGCCGATCGGAGTGGCGACGAACGGGTCGGTGTCCCAGGGCTGGCCGTCGACGGGCACGACGTCGGTGTGGCCGGAGAGCACGATGCCGCCGTTGGTCGCGTTACCGTCGCGTGCGGGCAGCGTCGCCCACAGGTTGGCCTTGCGGCGTTCGTCGTCGTAGGTGTAGGTCGACTCGACACCGAAGCGCCCGAGGTAGTCGCGTACGAAGTCGAGCAGCGCGAGGTTGGAGTCGCGGCTCGTCGTGTCGAAGGCGACCAGGTCGCGGATCATCGGCCAGGCGACGAGCGCGTCCACGCTCGCAGGCATGGCGGGCGCGGCGGGCGGGCGAAGCAAGGTTGCGGCGTCGGGCGCGTTCATCGCCGACCTCTACGGGAATGCGGAGACGGCAGCCAGCATAGCACCGGGAGGCGCGGCGAACGCCACCGGTGAAGCGCAATGGTGCCGCCTGGCAGCGCGGGGCCGCGAGCGGTTATCCTTGCGGCGTTACGTGTTCAACGCCACGAGACTGCGCATGCTCCCACCCCTTCGTTCGTTGCTCGCCGCGCTGGCGGCCATGGCCACGCTTCCCGCCGCCGCTCAGACCGAGCTGCCGCTCGAGCGCATCAAGCTCCCGCCGGGCTTCGCGATCGAACTCGTCGCGCGCGTGGACGGCGCGCGGGCGATGGCTTTCGGCAGCGGCGGCACGCTGTTCGTGGGGACGCGCGGCGGCAGCGTGCACGCGGTCACGCTGCAGGACGGCGGCGCGGCGCGCGTGCGCACGATCGCCCGCGGCCTGCGCGATCCATCGGGGGTCGCTTTCCGCGACGGCGCGCTCTACGTCTCCGCGGTGAGCCGCATCCTGCGCCTGCCCGACATCGAGCGCCGGCTCGACGACCCGCCCGCGCCGGTCCTCGTCACCGACCGCTATCCCGGCGATGCGCACCACGGCCGCAAGTTCATCGCGTTCGGGCCGGACGGCAAGCTCTACGTGCCCATCGGCGCGCCCTGCAACGTCTGCGAGTCGAAGGACGACAGGCACTCGGTGATCACGCGCATCAACGCCGACGGCAGCGGCTACGAGGTGGTCGCGCGCGGCGTCCGCAACACGGTGGGTTTCGACTTCCACCCGGTCACCGGCGAGCTGTGGTTCACCGACAACGGCCGCGATTGGCTGGGCGACGACGAGCCGCCGTGCGAGCTCAACCGTTTGGCGAAGCAGGGCGCGCACTTCGGGTTTCCCTATTGCCACGGCGTCGCGCTGCTCGACCCGCAGCACGGCACGGGACGCTCGTGCAGCGAGTTCGTGCCGCCGGTGCAGCCGCTGGGCGCGCACGTCGCGCCGCTGGGAATGCGCTTCTACACCGGAACGCAGTTCCCGCCTGCGTTCCGCGGCCAGGTGTTCATCGCCGAGCACGGCTCGTGGAACCGCAGCAGCAAGGTCGGCTACCGCGTGAGCCTGGTGCGCATCGACGCCGCCGGCAAGGCGCTGTCCTACGAGCCGTTCGCGCACGGCTGGCTCGACGGCGAGCGCGCGTGGGGCCGTCCGGCCGACGTTGCGGTGGGACCTGACGGAGCGCTTTACGTGTCAGACGACGGCGCCGGCGCCGTGTACCGCATTCGCTACCGCGGCGGATGAGGTCGCCACCGCGCCGCCTCGGCGCCCGTCAGTGACGGACGTGTCCGTGCCCACCGTGGACGCGGACGGCCTGCCCGTGGTGTTGGCCCCAAGTCCCGCGGTACCAGTACGATCGCACGATCGGGTAGGGTGCAGGGACGACGACCGACGCGTAGTACGGCCGGTAGGGCCGATAGAAGTAGGGGACCGGCGGCGCCACGACGACCGCAGCCGGCGCGTAGTAGCCGCCGCCGGGGGCGCCGTAGTTGCCGGCGGTGAAGCCGTAGCCGGGGCCGCCGACGGTGACGGCGAATCCGACGCCGTGGGCCGACGCGGAGGGAGTGTGGGTCGCGGCGGCGACGAGCGCGAAGGCGCCGGCGAGCGCGGCAATGCGGGAGTTGAGCTTCATGGTTCGACCTCCTGTCGCCTGGCCCGGCGCCTGCTCGGCGCGGGCCTTCTGCGGCAATGAACGGCGCGGGCGCTGCGACGGTTGACGGTCCCGCGCCCTGTTACAAAGCGCAATAGTTGGCTTATGCTTGCCCGGCTCTCACCCCGTCCGTCCACCGGAGACACCGCCGCATGACGCATCCCTCCTCCTTCAGGCACCTGGCTGCGCTCGCTGCCATCGCCGCCTTCCCGGCGCTCGCCGCGAACCTCACCATCGGACTCGGCACCGACGTCACGTCGATCGACCCGCACTTCCACAACCTGACGCCGAACAACAACGTCGCGCAGCATCTGTACGGCTACCTGGTTGGCCGCAACGAGAAGTCGCAGCCGGAGCCGGGGCTCGCCACCGAGTGGAAGGTCGTCGATCCGCTGACCTGGGAGTTCAAGCTGCGCAAGGGGGTCAAGTTCCACGACGGCAGCGACTTCACCGCGGCCGACGTCGTGGCGTCGATCGACCGCGTGCCGAAGGTGCCGAAGAGCCCGTCGCCGTTCACGGCGTTCACGCGGCAGATCCAGAAGATCGACGTCGTCGATCCGTACACGATCCGCTTCCGCACCGCCACGCCGTACCCGCTGATGCCTTCCGATCTCCAGCAGGTGGCGATCATCAACAAGGCGCATGCCGGCGCGTCGACCGAGGACTTCAACAGCGGCAAGGCGGCGATCGGCACCGGGCCCTACAAGCTCGCGCGCTACGTGAAGAGCGACCGCGTCGAGTTCGTCCGCAACGACGCGTGGTGGGGCGGGAAGACGCCGTGGGAGAAGGTGACGCTGCGCATCCTGCCGCAGGACGCGCCGCGCGTGGCCGCGCTGCTGTCCGGCGACGTGCACGTGATCGAGAACGTGCCCACCGCGGACGTCGCCATGCTGCGCACGAACAAGCAGCTGACCATGTACCGCACCGTCGCCGACCGGCTGATCTACCTGCACCTCGACAGCGACCGCGACGCGTCGCCGATGGTGACCGACCGCTCCGGCGCGCCGCTGGCGCGCAACCCGCTCAAGGATCCGCGCGTGCGCAAGGCCATGTCCAAGCTCATCAACCGCCCGGCCATCGTCGGCAAGGTGATGGAGGGCGAGGCAATCATGGCCGGCCAGCTCGTGCCGGACTTCCTGTTCGGCGCAACGAGGAATCTGCAGGTCGAGAAGTTCGACCCGGAGGGCGCGAAGAAGCTGCTCGCCGAGGCCGGCTGGGCCGAGGGCTTCGGGCTCACCATCCACACGCCGAACAACCGCTACGTCAACGACGAGCAGGTCGCGCAGGCGGTCGCGCAGATGCTCTCGCGCGGCGGCATTCCCACGAAGGTCGTGGCGATGCCCTCGGCCACCTACTTCACGCAGGCGACCGACCTCAAGTTCAGCCTGATGCTGCTCGGCTGGGGCACCGGCACCGGCGAGGCGTCCTCGTCGCTCAAGGCGCTGCTGATGACGTTCAACCGCGACCGCGGCTTCGGCACCGCGAACCGGGGGCGCTACAGCAACACCAAGGTCGACGCGCTGACCGAGGACGCGCTCATGACCGTCGACGACGTCAAGCGCGAGGCCTACCTGCAGCGCGCCACGGAGATCGCCGTCAACGACACCGGCGTGATCCCGCTGCATTTCCAGGTCAACCTGTGGGCGACCCGCGACGGCATCGTCTACCAGCCGCGCACCGACGAGCAGACCTTGGCGCACAAGATGAAGCCGCGCGGGTGAGGCCGCACGTCCGAGGGCGCAGGGCCTCGGACGCGCGGCGGGGCGAGGGGTGAGCGCGGCCCATCCCGCGTACTGCACTCCCTTTCCCCCGCCCTCGCAGGTCAGGCACCGCCGATGTGGGCGAAGATCGGCGCGAGCGTGCCGCCCACGCGGCTGAGCGTCAGTTGCAGCCGGTGCCGGAGCAGCGGAAGCCGTCCATGTGCAGGAATGTGCAGTGGCCCAGGTCGCCCTTGGGCAACGGCGCGCCCGGCGGCAGGAGGAAGGTGCGCGCGTGCGCGCCCGCGAGCCCGGGCGGCAGTTCGATCGGCTCGAGCACGACGTAAACGGTGTCGCGGTGGAGGCGCCACTGCAGCCGCCTCGCGTAGTCGGCGTGCGGCACACCAGCCGCGGCGGAGGCTCCCGCGAGCCAGGTCGAGATTTCGCGCTCCGTGGCGAGGCGGATGCGCTTGCGCTCGACGAGCCAGGCGACACCCTTGAGCCCCCCGGGCATGACGTCGGGGCCGAGCGCGACGTCCTTCAGCTTGACGGTCTCCGCGAAGGCGACGGTTCCCTGCACGTTCCCCACCGCGAAGTGCTCACTGCCCTTCTTGTTCTGGAACGTCGAGATGCGCCGGCCGAAGAGTTCCTTGACGCGGCGGTCCGCCCGAGTGAACTCGCCCGACGCCTTGTCCCTCGCGGCGAAGTGCGGGCACGCGTTGGGCCCGTCCTCGCGCGAGTAGCGGGTGACCGGAACGCTCGCGGGCAGGCCGATGACGGCCTGGCGGGACGCCCCCGTGGCCAGCACGCCGGCAATGCGCGCGGACTCGGTGCGCCCGACCCGCCAGACGATCGGATCCTCGCCCATCAGCACCAGCACGACGGGCTTGGGCGTGTCGCCGACCACCACGTCCTCCTGCGCGACGTCGCGCCCGCTCTTGTCGATGGCTACATCGAGCGGCAGCGAGCCGCGTCCCACGCCGATCGCCACGACGTCGAAGTCCGCGGGCAGCCCGGCGATGCCGCAGGGATCATCGCGCGGTGCCTGCGCGGCCTCGGGTGTCGTGTGGTTGTAGAGGAGTCGATTGGCCGGATGGGTGGCGACGATCGCCGCAAGCACGTTCCTGAACGCGGCCGCGTCCACCCCTTCCTGGGGCCCCATGGCGAACAGCATGCGCGAGTCGTCGAGGAATACGTAGGCGATCGCGACGCGCTCGCCGTGCGCGTCGCCGGTCCCGCGCAGCACGGCCACCTTCCTTCCGCCAGCCTCGACGAACTCGCGCGACATCGCGCCGCTCGTGGACGACTCCCCGGCGATGCCCGCGATCATCGCCTGAATCTCGTCAGGCGCGGCGCCGCCGAACCGGATCGCGAGGAACAGCGTGTGGCGGCCTGGCCGGAAGCGGATCTCGTTGCGGCCACCCTCGAAGACGTCCGATAGCGGCACGCCCTCCGGGATCACGGCCGTCATCTGCATGAGCTCCTTCCCGAGCACCCGCGCGCGCAGGCCGAAGCCGGGGTGGTAGCCTTGCGGTGGCTCGATCCGGAGCGAGTCGAACAGCCACTGCCGGACGATGGCCGGGTCCTTGGTGAACTCGTAGGGGTCGAAGATGTTGAGCGCCTTCGCCACCGAAGCCACCTGGCTGACCACGGGCGCGACGTTGCGCTCGTAGAAGCGATAGGCGTAGACGAACGCGACCGTGCCCCCGATGGCGAGGACAACGAGAAGGAGGCTCAGCTTGACGCCGCCGCGTGCCCTACCGACAGGACGCACCATGCCCCGACCCTCCCGCGAGCGCAGCGACGCGCTGCGAGCGACTTGCCGCCCGCGTGGGCGGCACGAGGGCGAGATGTTCCGGCACGCTGAGGCCGCGCCGCGCCCGCAGCCGACGTACGGTGCCGCAGGAAGGTCCGATGGCGTGCACTTTGCGCCACAGGCGCGCGTCGACCCGTCGTGCCGGCGGCCGCGCCGGTCCCTGGCGCCGCTCGTCGCGGCCGCCTGATTGCGAGGTCATCGATGAACGCTCCCATGTCCCATTGGCCGGCGATCACGACGCCGGCGCAGCACTTCGTCGGCAACGCGTGGCTTGCGCCGGCAAGCGGCGCCGCGCTGCCCGTCATCGATCCCTCCGACGGCCAGCCGTTCGCGGGCATCGCGCGCGGCAACGCTGCCGACGTCGACACCGCTGTGCGCGCGGCGCGCGCGGCGTTCGATGGCGCGTGGGGGCGAACTTCGCCGGCGGACAAGGGACGCGCGCTGGCGCGACTCGCGCAGGCGATCGCGGCACACGCCGAGGAACTGGCGCTTGTCGAGGCGCGCGACTGCGGCAAGCCACTCAAGCAGGCGCGCGCCGATGCGGCGGCGTGTGCGCGCTACTTCGAGTTCTACGCCGGCGCCTGTGACAAGCTGCATGGCGAGACTATTCCCTATCCCGAGGGCTACACGGTCCTCACGTGGCGCGAGCCGCACGGCGTGACGGGCCACGTGATCCCATGGAACTACCCGATGCAGATCTTCGGGCGCTCGGTCGGCGCGGCGCTCGCCGCCGGCAACGCGTGTGTGGTGAAGCCCGCCGAAGACGCTTGCCTGTCGTTGCTGCGCATCGCGCAGCTGGCGCGCGAAGCCGGGCTGCCGCCGGGCGCGCTCAACGTCGTCACCGGGCTCGGCACGGAGGCGGGCGCAGCGCTGGCCGCGCATCCGGGCATCGCGCACCTGTCGTTCACCGGCTCTCCTGCGACCGGCAGCGCGGTCGCGCGCGCGTGCGCCGATCGGCATTGCCCCGTGACGCTGGAGCTCGGCGGCAAGGGACCGCAGGTCGTGTTCGCCGACGCCGACGTCGACGCCGCGCTGCCGGCGATCGTCAATGCGATCGTGCAGAACGCGGGACAGACCTGCAGCGCGGGGTCGCGGCTGCTCGTCGAGCGAGCACTCTACGAGCCGCTGCTCGCCCGGCTCGCCGAACGCTTTGCCGCGCTGCGCGCGGGACCGGCGTTCGCCGACCTCGACTGCGGCCCGCTGATACGCGCCTCGCAGCGCGACCGCGTGCAGGGCTTCCTCGACCTCGCGCGGCGCGACGGCATCGCGGTCGCCGCGCGCGGACGCGTCGTCGAGGACTCGCCGAGCACCGGGTACTACGTCGCGCCCACGCTGCTGCGCGACGTACCGGCCGCGCACCGCGTCGCGTGCGAAGAGGTGTTCGGGCCGGTGCTCGCCGCGATGCCGTTCGACGACGAGGCGGACGCAGTCCGGCTCGCCAACGGCACCGACTTCGGCCTCGTCGCTGGAGTGTGGACGCGCGACGGCGCCCGGCAGCTGCGCATGGCGCGCGCGCTCGCCTCGGGCCAGGTGTTCGTCAACAACTACGGCGCGGGCGGCGGCGTCGAGCTGCCGTTCGGCGGAGTGCGCCACTCGGGTCACGGCCGCGAGAAGGGCTTCGAGGCGCTGTACGGCTTCACCGCGCTCAAGACCGTCGTGCTGCGGCACGGCTGACGTCTCGCTTGCTGCTGCATTGCAGCATGCCATGGCGGCGATGCCGCATCGCACATTGCGCGTGAGCGGCGTATGCTGATCCTCCGGGGCCAAGCGCCGAGCGCGCGCCACAACGAGATGGGCCTATGATGCAGCCGCGCATCTACTCCAACGCATTCGCCGACCTCGACACATTTGTCGCGGCGAACTTCGGCCAGGTCCTCGACGCCGACGCCGGTCCCTGGCTCGGGCAGGCTGCGCTGCTTGCCGAGACGCACGACGCATTGGTGGCCTTGCCCGCAGGCTGGGAGGATGCGGTCAACGCGGCGCTCGACCCGTCCTAGCGCGGCGGCCGTGACGGCGCTTGCGTCGGGCCTGCGGCCCTGCGAATTGCGCGAGGGTTGAAAACCGGCAGCACGCGCATTTGCGCGGCGGGACTTCGTGGTTACACTTGTGGGTTCCGCAATCCGGCTTCCCGCCATGACCACCAAGACCCTCCGCCAGAGCGGCACGCGCCGCGTCGCCAAGCCCGCGCCGCGCAAATCCTCGAACGCGCGCGAAACACGCGCCGGGGACATCGCACCCGCCCGCACGCCCGTGACGATCGAGCGCTTCGCGGTGCGCGAAGCGGTCGACTCCGCGCAGGGCTCCAAGCTCGAGGCCGTGCGCGACATGCTCGCGCGCGCCGCGCCCGGCAACGCGGCCGGCCTCGCCGAGGCGATGCGCGCGATCATGGCCGGCGCCTCGCCCGACGATGCGATCGCGCTGCGCAACGCGCTGATCGACGCACCCGAGGCGGCGTTCGCACGGCTGCCCGACAACCCGGACGAGGAGCTTTCGCCCGACTGGCGCAGCGGCGCGTATCCCTACCGCAACCTGCTGTCGCGCAAGAGCTACGAGAGGCAGAAGTACCGGCTGCAGGTCGAGCTGCTGAAGCTGCAGGCCTGGGTCAAGGAGACCGGCCAGCGCGTCATCATCCTCTTCGAGGGCCGCGACGCGGCCGGCAAGGGCGGCACGATCAAGCGCTTCATGGAGCACTTGAACCCCCGCGGCGCGCGCGTGGTCGCGCTGGAGAAGCCCTCCGACATGGAGCGCGGGCAGTGGTACTTCCAGCGCTACGTGCAGCACCTGCCGACCGCCGGCGAGATCGTCATGTTCGACCGCTCCTGGTACAACCGCGCCGGGGTGGAGCGCGTGATGGGCTTCTGCAGCAGCGACGAGTACGTCGAGTTCATGCGCCAGGCGCCGGAGTTCGAGCGCAACCTGGTGAAAAGCGGCACGCACCTCGTCAAGTACTGGTACTCGGTGTCGCGCAAGGAGCAGCGCCGTCGTTTCAAGGAGCGCGAGACGCATCCGCTCAAGCACTGGAAGCTCTCCCCGATCGACATGGCCTCGCTCGACAAGTGGGACGAGTACACGAAGGCGAAGGAGGCGATGTTCTTCCACACGGACACCGCCGATGCGCCGTGGACCGTGATCAAGTCCGACTGCAAGAAACGCGCGCGGCTCAATGCGATGCGCTACCTGCTGCACAAGATGCCGTACACGAACAAGGACCTCGACCTGATCGGCGCGGTCGACCCGCTGCTCGTCGGCCGCGCGCACCTGGTCTACGAGCGCGGCGAGCGCAGCACGGGAGCGTTGCTTTGAGCGTGACCACTGGCGCGTCGACGTCCGGTCGACTCGCGGGGCGGGTGGCGCTCGTCACCGGCGCGGGCTCGGGCTTCGGCCAGGGCATCGCCGAGCGCTTCGCGCGCGAGGGCGCGGCGGTCGCCGTCAACGACCTCGACGGCGCCGCCGCGCGGCGCGTGGCCGAGGCCATCTTCGCCTCGGGCGGGCGAGCCAGCGCGATCGCCGGCGACGTGTCGCGCGACGCCGACGTCGCGGCGATGGTGCGCCACGCGCTCGACGCGTTCGGCGACCTCCACGTCGTCGTCAACAACGCCGGCACGACGCATCGCAACCAGCCAATGCTCGACGTCGCCGAGGACGAGTTCGACCGCATCTACGCGGTGAACGTGAAGAGCCTCTACCTCACCGCGAAGCACGCCGTGCCGCACTTCCGCCGCAAGCGCGACGGTGTGTTCATCACGATCGCGTCGACCGCCGGCGTGCGGCCACGGCCGGGGCTCACCTGGTACAACGGCAGCAAGGGCGCGGCGATCGTCACTTCGCGCTCGATGGCGGCCGAACTGGCCCCGGACAACATCCGCGTCAACGTGATCAATCCGGTGGCCGGCGAGACGGGCATGCTCGCGAGGTTCATGGGCGAGGACACGCCCGAGCGGCGCGCGAAGTTCGTCTCCACGATCCCGCTCGGGCGCTTCTCGCAACCCTCCGACATCGCCACCGCGGCGGTGTTCTTCGCCTCGGCGGAGGCCTCGTTCGTCACCGGCGCGTGCCTCGAGGTGGACGGCGGGCGCTGCGTGTGAAGGCGCCGGCGCGAGGTTGCGCCAAGTCAAGGAAGCAGATTGACGCCAGATTCGGCGGGGCGGATATTGATTTGTTGTTCTCTTTTGCAACCACGAGGAAAACCTCATGCGCCTCATCTCTACCCTGTTGTTCACCGCGGCCGCCCTTGGCGCCGGCGCCACGCTGGCCCAGACCGCTGCGCCGGCCAAGCCGGCAGCCCCGGCGACCACGGTCAAGGCCGTCCAGCCCGGTCTGCTCGAAGTGTCCGGCCCCCGCGTGAATGAAGTCGTTGCCGCCGGCATCCAGAAGATCACCGCCGTCCCCGGCAAGGGCAACCGCTCGATCCAGGTCCAATCGCCGTGGGGCGCCAGCCGATTCGACTGGCCGAAGGGCGTGAAGCCCGTGGCGTTCACGATCGAAACCGGCAAGCCCAAGGGCTCGGCCACGATCACCGCACCCGGATTCACCGATGCGAACAAGGTCGACTACAAGGCGGCGATCGACGCCGTCGTGCCGGTCGCCATTTCCAAGACGAACGACAACAAGATGATGAAGACGAACAAGCCCTGAGCTAGCGATCAGCTGCACGGGTGCCCGAGGGCCTCCGGCTTCCGCCGGGGGCCTTCGTCTTTCCGGACGCCCGGCGTCACCCCGGCGCAAGCGCCTTGCGCATCACCGCTCCGGCGAGTTCGGTGCAGGCCGCCTGTAGCGGCGAGGAAGGCCGCTGCGAGGAAACGGCGATGGCGAGCGCGCTGCGCAGCGCCGGCTCGACGATGGGCCGGGCGACGAGCTTTCGCCGCGCCACTCCCTGGTCCAGCGCGCGAGGGCTCAGGATCGCGTAACCGAGCCCCGCGGCGACCAGTTCGACAATCGCGCTGACTGCGTCGATTTCCAGCGCGACGTTCGCGCGCAGGCCTGCGGCGGCGAGGCGCGACTCGACGAGCATGCGGATCGCGTGCGGCCGGCTGGGGATGATCAGCGGGTAGGCGGGGAGGTCGCGCAGGCGCACGCTGCGCGAGGCGTCCTTGCGCTGGCGCGGGCCGATCAGGCACAGGTCCTCGTCGAGCACAGGCTCGAAGTCGAGCGCCGGCGAGGGCGCCGGGTTGTAGACGAGACCGACGTCGGCGCGACCGACGACCACCCACTCGACGATCGTCGACGACAGTCCCTCGACTATGCTCACCGTCGCGCGCGGGAAGCGCTGGCGGAACGCCAGCACCAGCGGTGCGGCTGTGAGCCGCGCCAGCGTCGGCGGCAGGCCGATCGTCACGTGGCCGACGGGCGCGCCCTTCACCTCCTCGACCTCGAGGCGCGCGCGCTCGACCTGCTGCACGATGCCGCGGGCGTGCGCGAGCAGGCGCTTGCCTGCCTCGGTGGGCACGGCCCCGCGGCCATTGCGCAGCAGCAGGTTCTGCCGCAACTCCACCTCGAGGCTGCGCACCTGGCGCGACAGCGCCGGCTGCGCGATGCCGAGCAGGCGCGCGGCGCGGCTGAAGCCACCGGTGTCGGCCACCGCGATGAAGTACTGCAACTGCCGCAGGTCCATCGGCACCTCCATGCCGCACCAGCATAGCTGATAGTGTAGCGATAGCGGTTCCGTACCGAGTCCGGCCGGGCGCACACTGCGCGCGTCCGTGGCGCTGCCCGCCCGCACCTACACCTCGAGGCCCGTGAACTCGCCGATCCGGATCGTGTCGTCGATGGCCACGCGCCAGGTGCTGGCCGAACTGGTCGCCGCGTTCAGCGAGCGCGGCCTGCGTAGCGTCGAACTCGAGTCGATCGGCGGAGTCGACGCCGCGAAGCGCGTGCGCGCCGGCGAGCCGTTCGACGTGGTCGTGCTTGCCTCCGACGCGATCGACCAGCTGATGGCCGAGGGGTGGATCGTCGCTGGCAGCCGCGTGGACCTCGCGCGTTCTCCCGTCGCGGTCGCCGTGCGCGCCGGCGCACCGCGGCCGGACATCGGCACCGAGGCGGCGGTCCGGCGCGCGGTGCTCGCCGCGCGCGGTGTCGGCTACTCGACGGGGCCGAGCGGCGTCCACCTCGCGACGCTGTTCGAGCGATGGGGCGTCGCGCGGGCGAGCGGTACGCGCATCGTCCAGGCGCCGCCCGGCCGGCCCGTGGGCGCGATGGTGGCCGAAGGGGAGGTCGAACTCGGCTTCCAGCAGCTCGCCGAGCTCGTGCACGCCGCCGGCGTGGACGTGCTCGGCCCGCTGCCGGACCCCATCCAGCTCGTCACGACGTTCGCCGGCGGCGTGGCGGCGTCGTCGACGAGCGGCGACGATGCTCGCGAGCTGCTCGCCTGGCTGGCGTCGCCCGACGCGGCGTCCGCGAAATGGCGCCACGGCATGGAGGCGACATGACGGCGCGGTTCAGGCAGGCACGGACACGGCGGGGACGAAGCCATGCCGTGTTGGCATAACTGCTAGTCAAGCCATAGCGCTATTCAATCAGACCACGTGCGGCGCACACTGCGCGGCAGCAGTTGGCGGTGCCAGACGCGATGCGGTCCGAACCGCGTGGAGGAGGCAACATGGGTGGGTTCGGCAACACGGGGGTCGTGGTGCGCAACGTCGCGCGGGCGGACACCGCGGCCGTCGAGCGGCTGGGCCGCTACGGCGTGGCGACGATCCACGAGGCGCAGGGGCGCAGCGGGCTTCTGAAGCCGACCATGCGTCCGGCATGGCCCGGCGCGAGCGTGTGTGGCACCGCGGTGACCGTGCTGGCGCAGCCGGGCGACAACTGGATGCTGCACGTCGTGGCTGAGATGCTTCGTCCGGGCGACGTCGTCGTCGTCGCATGTACCGTGGACAACGAGGATGGGATGTTCGGCGAACTGCTCGCCACGTCCTACGTCGCACGCGGCGGGCGGGGGCTGGTCATCGACGCCGGCGTGCGCGACGTGCGCGCGTTGCA